>ERZ1740065.1130-NODE-1130-length-15603-cov-9.968420_pt1 | contig 15603 bp, 13 predicted proteins | sample MGYA00581738_ERZ1740065 | MGnify/ENA primary metagenome ERZ1740065 (study PRJEB43018, sample SAMN04849749) | marine metagenome | isolation source: floating plastic debris | place: Pacific Ocean | collected 2008-09-01 | study: EMG produced TPA metagenomics...
GAGCCACGCGCAGCGTGGGCAGTTTCCCATCCAGCCAGATCGACACGCCGACGAGTGCGACAGCAACCCATGCCCAAAGCAGGAAGACAGGATCGCGCAAGCTGTAGTTGGGCAGCGCCTCTGTTCCTGGCTCAACGAACCAATTCACGTGGGCTGCTGCTCCGGTGGCAAGCATGCAGGTCGCGGCCACTACAAAAATGATCATAAAAATAGGCATAAACTCACTGTCCCGTTCATCCACTCTGCGTCGATCCACACATAGGGTCGAGGCTTCAAACGACCATATTTGGGGCACCCAATCTTGGGCCAAAACGGGGCGACTCAGAGTCGCGGCCTTTTGGTCAAAGCTGCTTTGCCAAACGTGCAAAGCTCAACCTGCGGCGTGATTGGTTTGCCCTCGCACGGAACAACGCGGCGACCTGGCACCTATATGCACCTCACATTTGCGCGTGATGCCTGTCATGATTGGCTTGGCAACTTTCGCTCGGGCAAGCACTTCACTATACCCCGGCGGGCCGCCATCCTGCCGGCAAACAACATTTCACGCATCCAAGGACGCCCATGGTGACCGACATCATCCTCCACAACTATCCTCAGTCACCGGTTGCCGAGAAGGCGCGCATAGCGTTTGGGATCAAAGGCTTGGCCTGGCACTCCGTTGAAATCCCGCGCTTGGCGCCAAAGCCCAACCTGACGAAACTTACGGGCGGCTATCGGCGCACACCGGTCATGCAAATCGGGGCAGACATCTATTGCGACTCGCAGTGCATCTTGGATGAACTGGAACGGCGTTTTCCAAGTCCAACATTTTTCCCAACCAGTGACCCCGGCTTGCATTGGCTGCTCAGCCGCTGGACGGACGGGCAAATGTTTGATCAGGCCGTTAAAATCGTACTGGGATCCGCGGGCGATGCGTTGCCAAAGGATTTCGCGCAGGATCGGGGGCGCCTCTACTTGGGCCCAGACTGGGCTGCAGGCCTGAAGGCGGCGGGTGAAGCCTTGCCACATCTGGCGAGCCAAATGCGCGGGCCCTTTACTTGGATGAATGATCAGTTGTCAGACGGTCGCGCTTTCCTTCTGGGTGACGCTCCGGGTGCGATTGATGCGCAGGTTTATCATGTCGTTTGGTTCCTGCGCGGTAGATGGGAACAAGGCCCAACCTTCCTGTCAGAATTTCCCGCCTTGGAAAGATGGGAATCAAACGTGACGCAATTGGGCCATGGCACAGTGCAGGAGATGGCCCCCGAAACCGCGATCAAAATTGCCGCAGAGGCAAACAGCACGACCCAGACGGCCGATGACCCATTTGATCCTCAGGGTCTTGCCCCCGGCATGCGCGTTACGATTTCTCCTGATCTTGACGGCGGCGAACAACCCGTCGATGGGACGGTGAAAGCCTTATCTGCCAGCAACATAGCGGTGGATAGGGAAGATCCAGATATCGGTACGGTCTGCGTCCACTTCCCGCGTATTGGCTACAAGGTTGAGGTCCTCAGCTAAGCACATTTGCCCTTTGCGACATCTTGGCGCCACGTAACGGGACTATGGCGCGTTGCCCGACACAAGTTTGCGGCCTATGTCTGAGCCGAAACCAACTTTGACATGCGCCCCAATTCACGGACACGATAGAGAACCCTCACCCGAGACGACCTGATTTCTTCATGCTGTTTCACGGCAGTGTGTCAAGAATAGTAGACGCCAGTGTAAATTTAAGTTTACAATGCCACTGTCAACTAAGAGGATACTTGGGACCACCAGGAAAGAATCTTATGAAGAACCGCGCCCAAGAGCTCACCCCTATCCCAACAGAATGGATCGGCCCAATCAGCATCACAGGCAATGTGATGAATGAACATGTCTCCGTTCCGATGGCCACTTATGAAACGCCTCTGTGGCCATCCACCGGTCGCGGCGCCCGCGTTTCGCGGCAATCAGGCGGTGTGCGATGCACTCTGGTGGATGAGCGGATGACCCGCTCCGTCGTCGTCCGCGCCAAAAACGGGGAAGAGGCGTTCAAGGCGTGGCAAAGTATTTCTGCGCGTGAAGATGAGATCCAAGAGATCATCTCAACGACCAGTCGGTTCGCCAAACTGCTGGATATGAACCGTCAAATCGTGGGCAACCTGCTTTTCATTCGCTTTGAATGCGCGACGGGTGACGCCTCTGGCCACAACATGGTGACGGGCGCTGCTGATGCGCTTTTGGGTTGGATCTTGCAGGAATACCCGCAGCTCGAATATGCCTCGATCTCTGGCAATATGTGTACCGACAAAAAGGTCAGCGCCGTCAACGGCATCCTTGGCCGCGGCAAATACGTGGTGGCTGAGATGGAGGTCAGTCGCGAGCTTTGCGACAAGCAGCTGCGCACCACACCGGAAAAAATGGCGCAGCTGAATGTTGAAAAGAACCTCATCGGCGGCACCGTCGCGGGCTCGCTTCGGTCCGCGAACGCCCATTTCGCCAATATGCTGCTGGCCTTCTACCTCGCCACGGGCCAGGACGCGGCCAATATTATCGAGGGATCTCAAGGCATTGTGCATGTCGAGGCACGCCCCGAGTCGATGTATTTTTCCTGCACCATGCCCAATTTGATCGTGGGCTCGGTCGGCAGCGGAAAGGGCAATGAGGTTGTGGAACAAAACCTCATGCGGCTTGGCTGCAAGGAAGAACGCGAGCCGGGTGCGAACGGCCGACGCCTTGCAGTGCTATGCGCTGCAACCGTGCTTTGCGGAGAGATTTCGCTGCTGGCGGCACAAACCAACCCGGGAGAACTGATGCGCACCCATTTCAAGATGGAGCGCGGATAAGGCCCCGGCAGGGATGGCCCAATTGGTGGCCGGGGGAGAAGGAGATCACACCATGACCAATGTCGGCCCAAAAGTCGGTATCGACAAAATCAGTTTCTATGTCCCCGAGCACTACGTCGCTCTCAGTGTGCTTGCAGAAGAACAGGGTATTGATCCCGACAAATTCTCGCGTGGCATCGGTCAGAACAAGATCGCCATGTGCATGCATGACGAAGACGTGGTCACCCTCGCAGCCGAGGCCGCCGCTAAGGTCATCGACGGGGAAGATGTGAACGCCATCGACACCGTGCTGTTTGCCACGGAAACCGGGATTGACCAGTCGAAAGCCGCCGCCGTTTATGTGCACGAGCTGCTGAAACTTCCGCGCAAATGTCGGGCGGTCGAGCTCAAGCACGCCTGTTACTCGGGCACCGCCGCCCTGCAACTGGCCTGTGGCCATGTCACGCGCAAGCCCGACCGCAAAGTGCTGGTCGTGGCCTCTGATGTCTCCCGCTACGATCTCGATTCTCCGGCTGAGGCCACGCAAGGGTGCGGCGCCGTCGCGATGCTCGTATCTGCCGATCCCAAACTGCTTGAGATCGAACCCGCGTCAGGCTGCTATAGCGAAGACGTCATGGATTTCTGGCGCCCGAACTACCGCAAGACACCGCTCGTGGATGGCAAATTCTCCACCATGAAGTACCTCAGCGCCCTGTCCGGCGCGTGGGAGGATTATCGCGACAACGAGGGCCGTGCGTTCAACGAGATCGCGCAGTTTTGTTATCATCTTCCCTTCACCCGGATGGGCGCAAAAGCGCATCGGCAACTGGCAAGCATGAACAAGGCGCAGAATGACCCGGGGCACACAGAGCCAGGCATGATCTATAACCGCGAGGTTGGAAACTGCTATGCCGCCGCGCTTTATGTGTCTCTGACATCCGCACTTGAGAACACAGAAGCCGATCTCACGGGGCACGCCGTGGGTCTCTTCAGCTACGGATCCGGCGCTGTGGCGGAGTATTTTGCGGCCAAGGTTCTGCCCGGCTACAAAGAGCGGCTCTTCCGGGAGCACCACCAAAAACTCCTTGAGGACCGCACGGCGCTGACCTATGCCCAATACCGTGACGTTTGGCACGCGCCCGACCCACAAGATGGGTTGTCTCACATAATGCCGAATGCCGCACGGGGACGGTTTAGGTTGAGCCATATCGATGAGCACAAGCGCCATTACGAAGCCGCCTGACGCCGAAGGGGCGCGGGCCCCGGGGAAGCTGATCCTCAGTGGGGAACATTCCGTCGTGTACGGATGCCCGGCCGTGGTCGTGGCGATTGCACGCTATATCGACGTCTGGTTCACGCCCCTGCACAAGACAAACGGGCTGCAAACCGCGTTTGAAACGCTGGCGCCGAGATCCTTTTACCCTTTTGACGTGCTCAAAAGCTTCAAGGACGGCCTCGATAAGCGCTTTGACGAATTCATGCGCGGCGAGCTGCCCGTGCAAAAGATCCTGTCGAAACCGGATGATCTGGCGATCTATACGCTCACTTCGCTTTTGCCCAAAATTCCAGCCTTTGGATCACAAGAGGGGATGCCCCTGCCTGTGCCAGGGCAGCTGACCTCGCGCTCGGACATGCCGCTTGGTGCGGGCATGGGCTCTTCGGCGGCCGTGGTTGCGGCGACGATTGTGCTCTACGAACATCTCCTCAGCCGCTCGCAAAGCGTGCAGGACCGGTTTCAGAAGGTGCGGTTTTGCGAACGGCTTCAGCACGGCAAAGGCAGCGCGATTGATGCCTCCGCTGTGGTCTTTGGGGGCATGAACCGCGTGCAAGGTGACGACGTGCGCCAACTGACGCTCTCGCCCGATCATTCCCTTGCGCGCTCTGACGGTTGGTACTGGGTGCTGCACGGGACACCGGTGTCGAAGACCGGTGAGTGCGTGGCCAAAGTGCGCGCGCAGCATGGCTCAAACACAGCCATCTGGGACGAGTTTACCACCTGCACAAACGCTTTCGAAAAGGTCATAGAAGACGACAGTGACCCGCGGGATGTGATCGGGGAAAACCAGAGGCTTCTGGAGTACATCGGCGTGGTGCCCATTCCGTCTGCCCGCTTTGTGGCGGCTGTGGAAGAAACTGGTGGCGCTGCGAAGATATCAGGTGCAGGGGCGGTTTCTGGGGATAACGGCGGCGCTATGGTTGTCTATCAACCAGATCACGATGCTATGGTGGCTCTCATGTCCAAGTATCCGGACCGTCAGTGGGACAGGTTGCAGATTGCCGATGAGGGCGCGCGTTTGACTCCGGCCCAGCCGGCCATGGCGGCCGCACAGTAGCCGTCGCACAGCTATGGACAGCCACATCGCCGTATCTGCCCCTGGATCGACCATGATTACGGGAGAACACGCCGTGGTGCACGGCGCCCCGGCCGTCGTGGCCGCGATAGAACAGCGCGTGCATGTCAGCATCAGCTTTATCGACGAAGATACGCTTTCCATAACGTCGCAAATAGCCCCTCCGCAACAGGCGCCTATGGACAGGCTTGTGGCGGAAGGTCCCTACCGTTTTGTGATCGCATGCATTCTGGCTTTCAAACACCGCCTGACAGGCGGGTTGCAGATCGACATCACCTCAGAGATCGACCCCACTCTTGGTCTTGGCTCGTCCGCGGCGGTGACTGTGGCCACGCTGGCCGGGCTCGAAGGTGCCGCCACCGAAGACCTCCATTCTTACGCGTTGAAGATCATTCGCGAACAGCAAGGGCGCGGTAGTGGCGCAGATCTTGCTGCCTCACTGCATGGTGGCGTTTTATCCTATCAGATTGAGGGAGATGGCCCCGCACGCATACTTCCCTTGCCTTTGCCACCGCAGGTATCGCTCTTCAACGTGGGCTACAAAACTCCCACTTCGGACGTTTTAGCACGCGTGGCCAAGGCACATGACGACAACCCCGACGAGATCGACGCGATCTATCGAGAAATGTCCGACATGAGCGAGGAAACGATTGAGCTTATCCAAGACGGGAATTGGGAGGATATCGGTCCGCACCTCGCGGCGTATCAAAGCCTGATGCAGCGGCTGGGTGTTTCCGACGATGCGCTTGAGGCGGCAGTTGTGCGGGCCCTCGTGGCAAGCGATGTGATCGGTGCGAAAATTTCAGGCTCGGGCCTTGGGGATTGTGTTCTGGCCGTGGGTGCGGTGCCCAAAGGGTTTGCACCCGTCGAGGTCGCCCGCCAGGGAGTGGTGTTTCATGACGACAGCTGAGCGTGTGTTTTCAAATGTCCTGCCCCACCCTTTGGGATCGCCCAATAGCAGTACCGTCTATGCGCCCTCCAATATCGCCCTGTCGAAATACTGGGGCAAACGGGACGCGGCGCTGAACCTGCCGCTCAATTCCTCTTTGTCGATATCGCTTGGCAAATGGGGCACCAAAACAGAGATCGCACCCGCAGACCAAGACAGCCTCACCTTCAATGACCACGTTCTGGATGCGACAGATCCCGCCGCCAAGAAGGTCTGGCGCTTTGTGGATCTCTTTACAGGTCCTGACCGTACGCCGCTCCGTATCGCGACATAGAATTCCATTCCGACAGCCGCCGGGCTTGCCTCATCCGCAAGCGGTTTTGCGGCCCTCACCCTTGCGCTTGATCAAGCCTTTGACACGCAGCTCTCCAAAGAAACGCTCAGCATGCTCGCCCGATTTGGCAGCGGCAGCGCGACGCGGTCTTTCTGGCACGGGTTCGTCAAATGGAACAAAGGGCACATGGCCGATGGGCGCGACAGCCACGCTCATCTCGTCAAAGGCAAAATGAATGACCTGCGCATCGCGATCGTCGCGGTGGATACTGGGCCCAAATCGCAAAGCTCTCGGGACGGCATGAACCATACCGTTGCCACAAGCCCCCTCTTCGGCACCTGGCCCGAGCAGGCGGAGGCCGATTGCACCGCAATCGAGCGTGCGGTGAAAGAGGGAGAGTTTGACACGCTGGGCCAGCTTGCTGAGGCCAACGCGCTCGCAATGCACGCCACCATGATGGCCGCACGCCCGGCCCTGACATATCTCAAGCTTGCCTCATGGCAGGTGTTGGAAACCCTGTGGGCTGCTCGAAATGAGGGCCTTGCCGCCTATGCCACGATGGATGCAGGCGCCAATGTGAAGCTGATTTTCGCGGACCGCGCCACGCAAGACGTGCGTCAGGTCTTTCCCGAGGCGCAGGTGATAAATCCGTTCGAAAGCGTCTGACGCAATCTGCGCCTTGGCATTCAATCAGTAGACATCTTTGAGATACCTGCCCGACCGGCGCATGTCAGAAAGATATCGCTCGGCATCCTTTTCCGAGACGCCCCCGTGCTCTGCAATTACGTAGAGGAGCGCGGCTTCCACATCGGGGGCCATGCGCTTGGCATCGCCGCACAGGTAAAGGACCGCGCCCTGTTCCATGGCACCAAAGAGCGCAGCACCTTCCTCACGCATCCGGTGTTGAACGTATACTTTTTCGTCGCCGTCCCGAGAGAACGCCGTGTGCAAGTGGTGCAGATACCCATCAGCTTGCAGCCCCTTCAGACGGCCCTCATAGATAAAGTCGGTGGCCTCATTGCGATCTCCGAAGAAGAGCCAGTTTTCCCCTTTGGCCTCGTTGGCACGCCGTTCGTCGAGAAATGCGATAAACGGCGCGATCCCGGTGCCGGGTCCGATCATGATCGTCGTGGTGTCTGGATCTTCCGGCAGGCGGAAGCGCTTGTTCGGAACCATGAACATGTCGACGCTTTCGCCCACGGGCATGAGGTCTGTCAGCATGGTGGAGCAGACGCCATTATAGTCGCGCCCGTCGCTCTGCCATCGCACGGCGGCGACTGTGAGATCAATGCGCTCCGGATGGATCACCGGACTTGAGGCAATAGAATAGGCCCGATGCTGCAGCGGTTGCAGCAAGCTGAGCAAAATGCCAGATCCCACCTCCAGCCGGGGATCCACATTGAGAAGGTCGATCACATCGCGGCTCCAACGATAGGCGTCGATCTTCGACCGCTTTTGGCCGTCCACCGCGTCCTTGATCTCATCATTTTGCACCACGTCGGCCACGCCGATGATCAGATCGTCTGGCGGGGTCAGGATTTCAAATTTCGAGGTCAGAAGATCCCCAAGCGGCAGGTCATAGCCTTCAATGATGTCGTCGGCCTTGGCGCTCAGACGGTCGAGCATGGCCTCAACCAAATTCGGGGAATTTTTAGGAATAACGGCGATGGAGTCGCCCGCCTGATAGGTGAGGTCACTGCCCGAGATGTCCAAAGACACGTGGTTGATCTGTTTTGTAGATCCCTCGCCGGAGAGAACCGTATTCTCCACGATCTTGGCCGAGAACGGGTTTGCACGAGACCATTTTTTTGGCTCCGGCTCAATGACTTGCGCGCTCGCCGTACTCGGCGCAGCCCCATCAAGCACGGGAATGGCGCGGTCAATCCAAGCTTCGGCGACCTTCTCATAGTTCAGATCACAGTCCACACGCTCAATGCGCCGGTTCGCGCCTAACTCTTCGAGTTTTTCATCAATGTCGCGTCCTGCCTGGCAAAACTGTTCATAGGCCGTGTCGCCCAAGGCCAGCACGCCATAGTTCAGACCTTCCAGTGTTTGACCGGTGATTTCCAGCTCGTCCCAGAAAACCTCCGCGTTAAAGGGCATCTCGCCTTCCCCGTAGGTCGCGATGAAGACAAGCAGGTCTTTCATCTCGGCCAGCTCTTCCATGGAGATTTCATCAAGCTCGGTGATCCGAACTTCGTGCCCGCGCGCGCGCGCCATCTTGGCCGCGTTTCTTGCCACGTTTTCGGCCGTGCCGGTTACGGATCCAAAGAGAATATCCATCGCGTGCCCTTCTTCTTTCTAGCGGTCTGGCCGGGCTTCGAGACGCTTTGAAAGCTGTCGTCTTGGCTTGACGTTCGGAGCGTGCATGTCAGCCGCTCGAGACGGCAGTGTGTCCACTTAAGTTTACACTCTGCGCGAAAGGCGGCCTCACGTCAATGTTGATAATGCGCTTCACAGCGCGGTTGGGCCGGGATACCAAACCGATATCATGCCAGAGGAGATGACATGGCCGCCCCATCTGAAAGACGCGCTTTGATCACAGGGGGTGCCGGAGGTGTGGGCGCGGCCGTCGCGCGGGGCTTGGCTCGCACAGGCTATCACGTGGTGATCACAGATCTGGACCCAGACGCCTGCGCGGCACTGGCAGCCGAGATCGCGCAAGATGGTGGCAGCGCAGAGGGCGCAGCCCTCAATGTCACGGATCGCGCGGCGGTGGATGCGCTGTTTTCAGAGCAGGACGCAAAGGGCAGCATAGACACGCTGGTCACCAGTGCCGCAATCGTAAAACCCGCGCCCATTCTGGACTTTGACCCGGACGACTGGGCCCGCATTCTGGATGTGAACCTGACGGGCACGTTCCACTGCTGTCAGGCGGCAGGGCGTCGCATGGTGCAAGCGGGCTTTGGCCGGATCATCACCATCAGTTCCGTGAACGGGCAAATCGCCAATTCCTATCGCGGGGCGTATTCCTGCACCAAAGGCGGTGTGGACATGCTGACACGTCTTTTGGCCGCTGAACTGGGTGCGAGCGGTGTGACGGCAAATGCCGTGGCCCCGACGCCGGTTGATACCCCGATGATTTTGCAAGTTCATGGCGCGCAAGATCGAAAACGCTGGACGGATCAGATCCCGGCCGCGCGCTATGCCCAGCCTGAGGAGGTTGCCGCCGCTGTCGCTTTTCTGGCCTCAGAGGAGGCGGCTTATGTAAATGGTCACATCCTGAACCTCGATGGCGGGTTTATGGCCTCGGGGATTTTGCTGGATCGCTGAGAGGGATCAACCGCACTTGGAATAGCCGCAGCTTCCGCAGGTCATGCAGCCTTCCACCATGCGCATGGCGAAGTCGCCACATGTGGGACAGGCCTGCCCCAGATCCTGGCCGAGGTTGACCACTTGCGCCTGCGGATCTTCCTTGAGCCCCATGCCCTCTCCCGCCAAAAAGCCGATCTGGATCATGTGCCGCTCCAACACGCCTCCGATCGCTGCAATCGTCGAGGGGATGTATTTGCCGTTCATCCAGGCCCCGCCACGCGGGTCGAACACGGCCTTCAGCTCTTCCACAACAAAAGACACATCGCCCCCGCGCCGGAACACCGCCGAGATCATCCGCGTGAGCGCCAAGGTCCAGGCGTAGTGCTCCATGTTCTTGGAGTTGATGAATACCTCAAAGGGGCGGCGGTGGCCATTCAGCACGATGTCGTTGACCGTGATATAGATCGCGTGATTGCTGTCGGGCCATTTCAGCTTGTAAGTGGCGCCTTCCAACTCGTTCGGCCGGTCCAGAGGCTCTGACATATACACAACCTCGCCGCCCTCGGCGGGCAAGGTTTGGGTCTGCGCGGGCTCCACTTCGGAGGTTTCGCTGACGGTCAGGACAGAGCCCGTCACGTCATTGGGCCGGTAGGTGGTGCAGCCCTTGCAGCCTTGATCCCAGGCCTGCATGTAGACGCTTTTGAACGCCTCAAAACTGATATCTTCGGGCACGTTGATCGTCTTGGAGATGGAACTGTCGATCCAACGCTGTGCGGCAGCCTGCATGCGCACGTGATCTTCTGGTGCCAGCGTCTGCGCGTTTACAAAGTAATCAGGCAGGTCCACTTCGCCGAACTTCTCACGCCAGAGTGCGACGGCATAATCAACCACTTCTTCCTCGGTCCGGCTGCCATCCTTCTGTAACACTTTTCGGGTGTAGGAATACGCAAAGACAGGCTCGATGCCTGAGCTTACATTTCCCGCATAGAGGCTGATCGTGCCGGTGGGAGCGATAGAGGTCAAAAGCGCGTTGCGGATGCCGTGGTCAGCCACCGCAGCGCGCACGTCATCATCCATGCCGCGCATGGTGCCGCTGTCCAGAAACGCCTCAGCGTCAAAGAGTGGAAACGCTCCCTTTTCTGCTGCCAGACGCGTCGAGGCCAGATAGGCCGCGCGCGCGATCTGATGCAGCCAGCGGTCTGTCTGCTCTGCGGCGGCCTCGGACCCGTATCGCAGCCCCACCATCAAGAGCGCATCTGCAAGGCCAGTGACGCCGAGACCGATACGACGCTTGGCGTGTGCTTCCTGGGCCTGCGCATCCAAAGGAAAGCGTGAGGCATCTACCACATTGTCCATCATGCGCACGGCGGTCGCGACCAGATCATCAAGCTCGTCGGGATCAATGTCTGCGCCCGCCTCAAACGGATCCTGCACAAGGCGAGCGAGGTTGATCGAACCCAGAAGACACGCACCATAGGGCGGTAAAGGTTGCTCACCGCAGGGATTGGTGGCCGCAATCTCTTCGGCATAGGCGAGGTTGTTGGCGGCATTGATGCGATCAATGAAAATCACGCCTGGTTCGGCATAGTCATAGGTGGCCTGCATGATCTTGTTCCACAGATCCCGCGCCTGCACCGTGTGATACACCTTGCCTTTGAACACCAGATCCCACGGACCATCCGCCTTGACCGCGGCCATGAAATCATCGGTGACGAGAACGGACAAGTTGAACATGCGCAGTCGCACAGCGTCTGATTTCGCCGTGATGAACGACTCAATATCGGGGTGGTCGCAGCGAATCGTCGCCATCATCGCGCCTCGGCGGCTGCCCGCGCTCATGATGGTGCGGCACATGGCGTCCCAGACGTCCATAAAGCTCAAAGGGCCGCTGGCATCGGCCGCAACCCCCTTCACTTCGGCCCCTTTTGGCCGAATGGTGGAGAAATCATACCCGATGCCGCCACCCTGCTGCATGGTCAAAGCGGCCTCGCGCAGCGCGTTGAAAATGCCGTCCATGTTGTCTGGGATCGTGCCCATGACAAAGCAGTTAAACAGCGTGACACTCCGGCCCGTTCCCGCGCCCGCGGTGATACGCCCCGCAGGCAAAAACCGGAAATCCTCAAGGGCTGCGTAGAACCTATCTTCCCAAGCCGAAGGCGTTTTTTCGACCGAAGCCAACGACCGTGCAATGCGCCTCCAACTGTCTTCGACAGTGTGGTCGATCGGCGTGCCATCTGTCTCCTTGAAGCGGTACTTCATATCCCAGATGGCTTCTGCAATCGGCGCGGAAAAACGGCTCATGGGTGGGTCACCTCGATTGGGGCATTGGTCTTGGGATAGGAGTTTGAGGATACCTCAAGCGGCCACAAAACTCCATACCTTGCTCTCAAAATCCGATGCTCTACGATATATAGCGGGCAGGCATGGGATTCTCTTCGATGGCACATCTCAATCTGATCAAGCTGAGCGTTGGCTCAAAATCGGTGGCCGGCCTTGTGGACTGGCAGCAAACACGCCGCGCGCAAAGCGAGGATGGTCTGCCCAGACATGTCACGCGGATGTGGCCGAAACGCGCCGGAGAAATTCTCAAAGGCGGATCGATCTATTGGGTCATTCAAGGGTTTATCCAGTGCCGCCAACAGGTGCTGCGATTTGACGAGGTGATCGGATCTGATGGCATCCGCCGCTGCGCGTTCGTGCTTGATCCAGAGATCACCCGCACTTGCACCGCGCAACGGCGTCCGTTTCAGGGGTGGCGCTATTTGGCGGGGGATGATGCGCCTGCCGATCTTCCCACATCCCGCCAAAACGAAGACCCCTTGCCAGCCGAACTTTCTGCGGCGCTTGCCGATATCGGAGTGCTTTAACGCCGATCAGACAAGTGTTGCTGATAATTCACAGACTTAAGCTTTCCCTTGCAGAAAAAGCGCAGACCACTTGAGGTTGTCGGCCAATCCTGTAGCTCTTGGGCAAGGGACCGAAGATGTCCCACGGTGTTTTGGGAAATGAAACGCCGTAAAAAACATTGAGCAAGTTTCATCAAAAGGACGATGTCCATGAAAAAACTAATGACCTCCGCCGCTATAGCTGCGTTGAGTGCGACCTGCGCACTCGCTGGTAACTTTACACCTCCACCTCCTGCCCCCGCCCCCTCACAGCCGCGCTTGGTGGATTGGACGGGCTTTTATGTCGGCGCTCAGGCCGGCTTTATTGACATCGACTCTAACGCGGTCGGCGTCGAAGGAGATGGCGGCATCGTCGGTCTGACGGCAGGCTATGACTATGACGTTGGACGCGGTGTGGTCGGCGTCGCCCTCGACTACGACGTGATGGACGTGACGCTTACGCCAGGCGTTGACGCAGAAAGCGTCTTCCGCGCAAAGCTCCGCAGCGGCGTAAAGACGGGCTCCACGGGAAGTGGCCTGGTGTATGTGACCGGCGGTTACGCTGAAGTAGATACTACTGGTCTGGGAACTCAGGATGGCTCTTTTCTTGGAATGGGCTATGAGCATCTGGTCAGCGACGGGTTCTCCGTTGGTGGCGAAGTGCTGTTTCACGACTTCAGCAACGTCAACAATACCACGTTGGATGTTGATGCGCGAACCTTCCAGATCCGGGGCGCATTCCGCTTCTGATACTCTGCGGGCGTCGGTCAAAGCACCCGTACATATCCTTTCGCAAAACGTATAAGGGTCCTGCCCAAAAGCAGGGCTCTTATAGCATTTGGCTTGTTACATCCGGCGTGCCGAAAAGGCCGCTAGAACCGTTGGTTGACGAAAAATCGGCCACTTTCCGCGCAGTTTGAAACAAGCTTCACAGTCACTTTACATTGATTGCAAGAATGTGACTTTAAATTCTGGGAATGAACCCATTTATATACGGCACCCGAGACGCATGTCGCCTCAAAATGACACTATACAAAACACGTCCAAGAAAGGACCAGTCTCTTGAAATCAGCAGTTACAACAACCGCAGCCGCATTGGCACTTCTCGCACAACCAGTTCTTGCGGGAAATATTGAAGCACCTGCGCCCGAACCGATCATTTCTTCTCCTGCCATCACGCCCACCGGACCAGACTGGACGGGCTTCTATGGTGGTGTCCAACTCGGGTACGCCGACGTGGATTCCAACGTGGCCGGCGTGGATGGCGATGGCTTAATCGGCGGCCTGATCGCCGGGTACGACTATGACTTCGGCACCTTCGTTCTGGGCGCCGGTATCGATTATGACTTTGCCGATATCACCCTGACACCCGGTGTGGATCTGGAAAACGTGTTGCGCGTACGCTTGCGCGGCGGCGTTGAGGTTGGCAACGGTCTGCTCTACGCAACTGGCGGCTATGCAGAGGCAGACGCCAGCACACTGGGTAGCGAGGATGGCTACTTCATCGGTGCCGGTTATGATTATCTGATCACCGATCAATTCTCGATCGGCGGCGAAATCCTCTATCATGAGTTCGACAACTACGGCCCGACCACGATTGACGTGGACGCGACCACGTTCCAGGTCCGTGGCGCGTTCCGCTTCTGATCTGTAAACGATAGTTTAACGACAGGCGCCCCGAAAATCGGGGCGTCTTTCGCTTTGCAAGGCTATCGTGCGACCTGAGAGCGGTTGGCCATTCAACTGAACGCCATTAGATCGATCAGGCGATCTCGCGTGGCTTGATCACCATCCGACACCGCAGCATTGCGCGCCATAAAGAGCGTTGCCTGAGATCGAAGCACCAAACCATCCTCCAAGATCTTGAGATGGTTGGCGCGCAGAGTGTCCCCCGATGAGGCGATATCAGCAATGGCTTCGGCTGTTTCGTTTTTCACCGTGCCTTCGGTTGCGCCCTGGCTATCGACCAATTGGTAATCCGCGACGCCGCGTTCGCGCAAAAAATCACGAACCAATCTGTGATACTTGGTGGCAATGCGCAGGCGAAACCCGTGTTTGGCCCGAAACGCCGCGGCCACGGCATCAAGATCGTCGGTCGTACTGACATCAACCCACGCCTGCGGAACCGCAAGCACAAGATCGGCGTGTCCAAAGCCAAGCTCGGCCAGGGGCGTCACCCGCGTGTTCCATTGGGCCAGTTTTTCGCGCACAAGATCCGCCCCCGTGACACCCAGATGGATGCGGCCCGCCGCCAATTCGCGTGGGATCTCACCGGCAGAGAGCAACACGAGCTCCACACCGTCCAACCCCTCAACAAGCCCTGCGTATTCGCGGTCAGAGCCCGCGCGACCGAGTTTCAATCCACGGGCCCCAAACCACGCAAATGTCTCCTCCATCAACCGGCCTTTGGAGGGCACACCAAGCTTGATGCTCATGCCGCACCCCCAAGGCTCACAGCCAATTCGGGCCGGATCACGCCACCCACCGCCGGGATCTCGACGCCGCCGCCCAATTGCCGGGTCAGCGCATCATAGCGTCCGCCGGACGCCACCGGCGGCAGATCATCCCGCGCCTCGGCATAGAAGCCGAAAACAAACCCGTCGTAATACTCCATCTGCGTACGGCCGTACTGGGTCTCGAAATCGAGTGTTGTGATATCAATCCCTTGCCTATCCAGCGCATCCAATCGGCGTTCCAAGCGCGATACTGCTGGCGCGATAGACTGCAGGTCACTCGCAATGGCACGCAGCTGTTCCAGCGCATCTGAAGAGGCCGCTTGAACGTTCAGAATTGCATCGATCAGGGCGACCTCTTGGCTCGAGATCGGTGGCGTTGCAGCGTCCTCTCTCAAAACGTCAATCCGCGATTGCACATCTGCCGCGCTGCGCAGGCCAATCTGAGGGCCCGCCGCGGCCATGGGATCGGGATCATTCAACAGGGCCGCGCGTGCCGCCGGCACTGGGGTTTGTCCCGAAAACCGGTCCAGCAAGGCGCGAAACCGCACCGGGCGCCAAATGTGCCGCCTCAGGGCTGCTTTGCGACGATCCGTGGTCTTCAGTCCATCAGCCGCTGCCATGAGACTGCCAATGTCGCCTGTCGCGGC
>ERZ1740065.1131-NODE-1131-length-15601-cov-12.556864_pt1 | contig 15601 bp, 14 predicted proteins | sample MGYA00581738_ERZ1740065 | MGnify/ENA primary metagenome ERZ1740065 (study PRJEB43018, sample SAMN04849749) | marine metagenome | isolation source: floating plastic debris | place: Pacific Ocean | collected 2008-09-01 | study: EMG produced TPA metagenomics...
TATTATATTTATATTATTACATTATATTTATATTATTATATTATATTTATATTATATTTATATTATTACATTATATTTATATTATTATACTATATTTACATATTTTTTTATTTTTAGATCTCAGGTAGCTTTGAGAATCAAAGAATCAAAAACAAACGATTATGAAATGGTTATACATGGCTTTTTATCCATAATCCTGTAGCTATCATGTAAAGAAATCATCAGGGCACAGCATATCAGTGATGGGTACATGTTTACAGCCTAAAGAAGGCAAAACTATTCTGAAAAGTCAGGATAGCCACTCAAAGCCTATAGCTTTATTCGAAATTTTACTGTAGATCTACCTCAAGAATCGAAATCAAATATCTAACCCTTCGAGGGAGAATCGAATCGAATAGCTGATTCTTGGAATCGAACCAGCACTACTTCATAACGTGTGCACTTTTGGCAAGATCTAAAATTTTGCAAATGGAAAGCATTAGCTATTTTACTCAGGTTTCAGGAATGTAATGTTACCAAGGATTTTGCAAAAACTAGGCAGTTTCCAGCAATAGAGACTGGAATGCATCAATGAACCATATGTTAGGATATCAGAATACTACTACTGTATTTGCCCTACTATAAGCAGAGGCCTGTGGGGGAGGGCAGATAAAAGCTAACCCAATAGTTCACGAGCTCAGAGTTGTCCTCTCAATCATCTCACACTTGTTGCGTGAGAAAACAGCCGAGCGTTGGTCAGGTGAAATAGTGTTCCGATGGCTCACTAGTATTTTATAATGAAACAATGAAACTCTCACAGATGTGTCGCAGCAGGGGAGCTGCTGATAGCAGTGGAAATCAGAGAAGAGAAATTGATTGGCTGACTACTAGCAACAAGCAACAAGCAACGAGCAATAAACGTTACTAACGGTGTCTCCAGCTTTGTGCATTATTTCCGGAAGGGTTTTCTCTATACAGTAATGGATCTCATGTCGAGGTACTCTACCAAAAACAGACGTAAGTGAAGCAAGACACATGTGACCGCTGACGACAGGTAAGTTTAGCTGTGACTTACTTATGGTTGGGAATGAATACAGTAAGTAAATACTTTAAAGTATTTAACGTCGCCTTGAACACAGCATAAACCGAGTCGCGTAGCAGCTTCTGTATTAGGAACACGGCTGCCCTTAGAACGGTCTTGGCCTCTTCTTTATCGCCGTTGAACTCGGATAGATGTTCCACCAGGTCTGCCATACACTCCTCCTTCCTCGACCAGCTTCGACTGTACGCCTTCTGCACCTGTATATTGCGAAATCGACTGAGTTAGCTTACTAGTAGTAGCCACTATCTAGATCCAAACTGGACTAGCGCTTTACCAATGGAAGTCCGAAGATATCGATCACAAATCCCGCCTCTCTCATGTCTTTTTCACTCATTTGGCCCGCGGGCGCCTCTGATCTGTCTGTTTGTCCACCGCTGGTGTGAGAATCATCTATATCATCATTTGGGTCGTCGTATCTAATAGACGTTTGAATACTACAGTTGCTGCAGACGGAGGGTGGAATGAGAGACGCAGAGTGTCTTACGTAGCCTTAGGAGCTGGCAGCGCCCTCTCCTCGCGATCCTCCGCCGGTCTGGGACTTGGGTAGGCGTCAATTGAGGGAGCAGGCTCCTTCGTACTACAAACAGTTACCAGTCCGTGTAAATCACACAGAGCCACCACTGCCACACCACAGAACTGCTACTGCCACACCACAGTCTGCGTGTAACACCACAGTCTGCATATAACACAACAGTCTGCGTGTAACACCAGTCTGCGTATAACACCACAGTCTGCGTGTAACACCACAGTCTGCGTGTAACACCACAGTCTGCGTGTAACACCGTGAATACGGGTAGATGAGTGGGGAACCAAAGTTCAAACTCTAGCTTTTAGGTGCTGAGGAAGGAACTGAACGAAATGGGGGTGCGAGAACCAAACTAGGAATACAGCGGCGGCCATTGTCTTACAGCGTAGGCAATGGCCTGTCATCGTTGGGATCAGGCTTCACTGGCTCGCGAACTTTATATTTGGAGTCATCTGCCTTTGCTTCGACCTTACTAGCGACCGCTATCGGTTCAGGCGACAAGTCAAACTTAACGTCAGCTGAGCTGCAAGTAACACGATCGAGATCAAGAGAGATGGACTGACAACCGGAGCACCAGACGACAGCGTGACCCAAACACAAACGAACATAACCAACTAAACTTGTACTACTTGTGTGTCCAAACACGAGACATAGCACTCACATGGGTAGGAATGAGGAATCCTGGGATACGAAGTGCGCCCGCCTAGAATCAAATATCGCGCAGCGCATATCACAACAATGGATGCAAGACAAGAGTCACAGGAGCAGACGAATCCTAGTGACTTACATCGGTCGGTAGTTCGCCTGCTCAGTGGGTTTGAGATGGTTTTCTATAACGAAAGGCTGGACCCCATTGCGTCTGCATCGACAACACCAACTTGGGAGGTGAGCAAGAGATGCGATCTATGCCAATGGTGTTAGACAACGACAATACTCACGCATAGACATCAAGAGCCTCAACTTTGTTGGCATATTTGTTTAAAAGAGAGGAGCTAATGCTGATGTCTGAGTTAGACCTTCAATGAGATCAATTCGTAAGTCAGCCATCAGATCATCCTAACTGGCAGAAATCTAAGAAACTCATTTCACGGGTGTGAGTAGGCAAAACATGTGTATGGACCAATTGGTAATAGACCAATGAGTTAGCAGACCAATTAGTTCATGGATCGATTGGTAATGGACCAACTGGTAAGTTGGTCTATTACCGTTGGTCCAATTGGTTTGTGGACCGATTGGTTCGTGGACCGATTGGTAATGGACCAACTGGTAAGTTGACCGATTGGTTCGTGGACCGATTGGTAATGGACCAACTGGTAAGTTGACCAATTGGTTAGTAGTGGACTGACCTATGATAATTTAGGGCAGGTAGTGGTGATGGCTGCGATGGTTTGCTGACTTTAGGTGCCAGCGGTGGACTCTCTATACCCTTCAACCGCGTGGGAGGCGGGTCTCGCCTCGGTGAAAACTTACTGTTCAGGTCAGCATTCTACAGAAAGACAGCGCTCATCAGCGATGACCAGCATGGGGCCGCGTGAAACACCAGCCAAGATGTGTAACAGAACCTGCAGCAGTTCGTGAATGCCTAGATCCTTGTACATCTGCAGCCTGTACTCGTCCATCTGCACCTTCTTGAGCTTAGCTTTGTCATAGTCCTCTGACTCCACGGCCTGCCTCTTCTCCACCTCATATTTGCCGAGTCGTTCGCCAACCTGACAGCATGTCAAACACAAGCTGATATCACAATCCAACACATCACATACCCACAATCTCTCAGTCCCATATTGACAACCAGTGTACGTACGCCACAGCTCAAGCCTCAATCAATTGCAGATAAGCCGCTATACCAATAATGTATGTACACACAAACACTTACCTTCTGCAGCTCAGCAATCGCCTGCTTCAGTTTCTTCGCATAGTCATACTTTTCATCTAGAAAGCAGTTGGAAAGTCAAGCAGAATGAACATAAATATTATACACATAGGCAGACACCGGCGGGTATGGCATTCAGTAAATGATGGCCACAATGTCAACGTCAAATGAGCTCACCGAGCACTGATTCTTGTTTTTTTCTTTCTAACTTCCTTATGATCTGCGCAACTTCCTGATCTTGGTACATGTCAAATGCAAGGTCATCTAAAGGTGATATGTAGTCTGGTTTCTGCGCGTTGATCGGGGTATGGTCGGGTTCCTTTAAGACAAAACATTCGCTCGGTCATGAGATGCTCTAGTGGGCAATGGGAGAGCGATTCTACCGAGCGTACGAACCCTAGTTGATTTGTCAATGTCGTCTCCAATAACATTGATGGCGATGATACCAACCTGTAAGTAGAGAGCCATCACACATCAAGCACTGCATCAACTACTCACACACGGCGACATATTGCATCGATTTTTGCTGCAAAAATCAACTTTGGCAGATGCGATGGAGGAAACAAGATCATATCAGAGACACTTGAAAGTATCATTTTAATCCCGTCCTGTGTCATCATCTGGATACACCTATACTAACCCATTCATTGGATGCTTGGCCTTTGAGGGAATCAAAGTGAGAACAGTATTCCAATCTCTCACAGAGCCAAAGGCATTTTACATAGCTGAATACCGGTCACAAAATATAGGTCAAAAACTATAGGTCACAAATATAGGTCAAAAACTATAGGTCAAAAAATATAGGTCAAAAACTATAGGTCACAAAATATAGGTCAAAAACTGTAGGTCACAAAGGTCTTCACCAATGGACCAGTGGAGCCACATACCTGGTTGTACAGATTGTTTTTGTTCACGTGGTTCTTGTGGATGACAAGTTTTAAGAATATTCCGATGGCATCCACGTGGACGGACTTTAGCTCGCGGGCTTTGTAGTCCGTCTGCTCGTTGTCACTCAGCGCCACATAGCTGAAACATGTGAAAACTCAGTCATAGACTAAGGAAGACCACTGCAATTATAGTGGTGTTCTAAATATAGCAAAATAATGATTTCAAGAAATTCGCTATCAGGTCAGCCAAAAGCTGTTCACCTATAGTGATCGACATAAAAGTGGAAATATGATAAATAGAGGTTCTGAGACTTTTGTTACACTTTGGAGGCACAATAATTACTACGTCTACAGAATCTACTTCATGAGATGAATCTCTGTAACACTTACCCTAGTCTCGTGTACCTGGCGTTCTGAAGATTGACTGGAAAATCTGGCGGTATGTCGCCCACAAAAAATTCAACTCGACTCGCTACAAGTAAATGTGGTTCCTGTTTAACAAAACATCACACGCTGCATGTTGGCAGCTTCAGATGATAAAAAGATCTACTGCCATATTCCAGCAGGAGCAGTAGGAGCAGTAGGAGCAGGAGTAGGACACGCGTGTCACTAGGTGATGTGAGTCAGAAATGAAACAAATTCCTCGCCAGAAATGAGCACAAATAAGGATGTATATGATACATACATGGGATTAAAAATGTGTTTAAACTGACGTAAATGTTTCCTGAACATCATGGTTCATTCTTAAGAAACTGTGGCAGAGAGATGGTCGTGATCACTGAATGGCTAATATCGTGGCTAGTTTTGAATGAGCTCGTCAGAACAGTTAGAACTTAACTTAGAACAGTCAGAACACTGATTGAAGCAGGCAGGGGAGAGGAGAACAAAGAGTAAATTACAGACCTATAAGATATTGATGAGAGAGCAGTTGCACTTTCCTTAGACGACATCTTTCCTCCAATTGGATCACGATATCTTGTGGATATATGCAAAACCTGAGACATAGTGATGATCAGTGCACTGCTAATTATCTTGAGATAAAAAATTGATAGTAAAAAGGAGAAACCTTATACCTTGAGGAAGACCAACCACGTGTCAGAGGACTGTGAGTGTTAAGCTCTGCTGCACGAAAGTTCTCGTCCTGTCCAGATGCATGCACGACATGAAAGCTGATCTTTTCTGGCATCTCTAGAAACATACGTATTACATACGTTTCATAGGAAGAAAAAAATCACACAGGTATAAAATGCAGAAAGTGGTACACCTTAAAACGGTAATACGTGAGCAGTAGAGATGTAGGAGGAGATGAGATGTATGTTACTCTTGCGAGACTAGAGGAGTGTATGACATTTTTGTCGGTCAGAATGAAACTGTACTGAAAACGACAAGCGATACAGCTGGTGTGTTAAAATTAGTAGGCGAATAAGCTCAAACTAACGATAGACTTGACCCCAATTGATAAATTTACTAGCTACTAGTTCACGTATGGTTAGTAAGATAATCAACTGTCGCAGCTAAAAGAATGAGAATGAACTGCCTCGTTCACACGATTATAAAGACGTAAATCGCATGTTTACCAAATCTTTCAACAGTTAGAGCCATAGATATATCTATGCTTACCTCAAAATGTATGTAAAACAAGATGTCAAGCCTTTTCAACAGCATGGAATTTGTCATTCATAAGAAAGGGTAGAAGAGACTTTCGCTTGACAACCACCAATCAGATTCATCTGCATGTAAACATTTTTCAAATCGTCACATGGTGCAGCCTCATAAAAAGACCTTTATGTCACAAATTAGTTGGCCTATCTGCATAAAAATAAGCATATTACCTTCATAAGAAAATATGATCAAGTTTTTGTATAAACATAAATTTTTAGGTGATGATATACCTGGTACTTTGAAAAACCTTTTACGAGGCGATAATAAGTTTTCGAAGATCATGGGGTAGATAACTCTTGTATATCCAACTGCTACAACGGCCGAATAACCGTCGTATCTGACAGTCATGATTATCGTTATACAATATTACATGACCTAATATGAAACGTGTAGGTGGCCTTGTACTTGTACCTGTACATACGTACATTACCAGCTCTACTCTACGGGTTGTTCAATTGTTAAAAATTTGGACCTTGGCTTCATCCCAACGATGATATCGAGCAAATTGAGGGTCCAAATTATTTTTCAAAGTTGCCGAGTACGAGTACTTTGATGAATAATAGTTACAACGAAATATAACTGGCCTCGAAAACCGTGCAAATATCACGTAACTTCATTGTCCTATTCGTACTGCTCGTAAACCATAATTTATTGAGAAAGTGTAGCGCTGCACTGCACCTGTTGGGTAGGGTGAACATATTGCGTTTGTAGATGTAGGTACAGACAGAGAGCTTATCAGATCAAGTGTGACATCTTAAGTTGTGAATGGCTGAAATGTTGAAGAATTGAAACTATTGGACTTGGAGTCTCTGAGCAAAAATCGAGGTGTGTGTTGAAGACCCACAACTAATACTGACACTAGCAGAAAATGATATAATTTTATTCAGCAGTTTAAAACAGCAGTTGTCCAGAAAAATGCACAGTCACACACACACAGGTTACATCAAATTTTAAATAGTTCATCCATGCAAAGAAAATTTCAGTACAGTTACAGAGATCAGAGAGAAGGTAAAAAAGAAAGCACAAGCACAGGTCTAAGCGGAGTAGATAGTGCGGTTCTTAACAACTTTCTTTGCTGCCAGAATCTGCCTCTCATAGTCAGCAACAAGCTTCTCATCACCACGAGTCTCATCAGCGTAGAAGTCTCTGAACAGCTCATCAAGCTCATCGAACCTCTCCATTATCTCAGTGTGAGTCTCTGTAGAGGTCAATGCAAATGTCACATGGAGAAGTGAAGAGGGGCATGCTAATGTACGGTAGAATCCTGACAACTCACCGCTGACCATGTTGTCTGGGTCCCTGTTCATAGGGGGCAGGCTGGGTCCAGGACCAACCCCTATGGCACCCTTGAACTTGGTGACGACAAAATCGACAATCTCGTACTCATTTTCCTTCCGGCTCAGTTCCTCCTAAAGCGCAAATGTAGAAATATTTTTACAATGAAAATAGCAGCACATGGAGAGTTATATTCTTGAATTTAACTTGTGGTCACTATTTGCCATTTCATACCATCATTTTTACCTGTACGCGCATGCATACTGTAGTTAGCTCTAATACTGCAGACATAATACTGCTACAGACGTAATAAACTCTGCAGCAGACATAATACTGCTACAGACGTAAGACACTCTACTGCAGTAAAGAACAAACCTGCACTTCAGCAAATCCGTCCATGATGAGTGTGACCATGAAGCTGAGCATTACGAATGTGACGAGTATCGTAAACGAGAAGAAGATGATCGGCGCAAAGAACGAGTTGGCATCCTCCAGTTCCTGGTAGTCAAACTTATCTGTGAAAGAGAAACCGCAAGTTCATGCATGGAGGTCATAGGTCAAAAAATCAAAAGCTACTATTGGCTGAGAAAATGATCACTTACTCAACATGAGAGTGAACAGAGTCTCGCTTGCAGCGATGAACGTGCTAAAGGAGAGCAGCAGCCTGCAGTAAACCAGATACGCCATCTGAGCGAAGGCAATGAAGACAACTCCCAGGGCGAGCGTGAAACTCATCAGGGGCTTGCCTACAATGAAACAACAATTGATGTTCGCGAAATCAATAACTTGGAGAACAAATGGAGCCATATCAACACAACTGATTTCTGATACTGGTACGAGCTCTGACAGTTCATACTACTACAAATACTAATACTGTAAAAGTGTGCTGTCACCGGGCATCCCGCTTGCAAGACAGGCATGCTAACCACTACACCACGGCAGCTTACACTACACAACAACTACAAATACAAATATAAACACTAATACAAATATAAACACTAATACAAACCGATGCGCATCATGGTCAGTCCAAGCATGGTCATCTTTTTGTTGAAACGCAGGAGCTTCAGGAACTTGACAGTGGCAAAGAAAATGATGAAGGCGAGCAGGTGTCCATATATCTGAAAAAAAACATTAGTCAGTTGTGTCAACTTTTACTAGCATCAATCCTGCTAGAATGGAACAGGATGTGACAACTCCACAAACCTCCTCCCATGTGGTGGCAAACTGGAAGCTAACAAAGGTGGTCGGGTTCTCTCTGAACTCCTTGGCCGTCCGATGGATGAGAACAAAGCGGAGGAAGAACATGATCAACGCAGCGATGCAGAGAGAAAGAGTGACAAACTCGATGATGTTCCAGAAATTCTACGAAATAGAAGACATCCGAGTTGAGGGTCAATGTAAATCACTTCGTGTCTACCAGTAGAGCAATGATGGAGACGTCAAATACCTTGAAGTACTTCCTCCCGAGCGTCTTGAAAGTCCTGATCTCCTTGACAATGTAGTAGATGATGTAGATAAAGGTCAGGATCTCAGACACCATCACTGTCAGCATGAATGTGCCAATGTACCGATCCAGCTTGATCAAGTTCATCTTATACACCGGCACCACAGCTAAAACACAAACTCGAGTTGATTGCTTTGCCTAAATAAATTATTCTGGTTAGCACTACGCCGTCATTTCATACCTCCAGTTGGTAAAAACTCAAAAGTCATGGAGGAGACAGCAAACACATTGATATTGGAGTTGTAGAGGACGAATTCGATGATGACTGCCCTCGTCTCGGGAGTGAGCCACTCATTGTCGCGAAGATGACCCAGTCGATCCTGAGCTACCTCCTTCGTGTGGCCTGAAAACAAACAGGTTTATGTGAGAAGCATTTTGAAGAGATTTCCACCGGTCAGCCATTGTTTGGAGGCTACAGAAGCAAGCAGATCTGCCATGTTTGCTATCAATAGTTACTAGTGACAGAGAAGGTGTTGAGACTGACAGCCCTAGGCACTCACAGCTATCGAATTCTACTCATACTCTAAATCAGTTCAACTCTGACAGTTTATACCTAGCTCGATGTTGAAGCCGCCACCACCATAGGTAGCCATGACACCCCTGAATGGGAATCCATCCAGATCATTGCTGCTCTCCCAGTACCAGCCTTCATATGGCCCTTCATAGTCAGGATCTGTGTCACAAAACAAGCACCTTACTGTATGTGCCATGGTAGCAGCAAGAAATCGTAGCGCTTTGAGCGATGAGTGGACTTGTACAGTCAGACGTACCGCTCTCGTTAAGACTTTTCCAACCGGGTGAGTAGCTGCCCGTGTCCTCAGAGAAGATGTTGTAATCAACATTACACTCCTTGGTGTACTTGTACATGGGCATCCCGCATTGCTCTACAGTAGCAATGCCAGTTTCAACTGATAAACCAAAAAGAAGGAAGACTACGAGACGAAGTAGATGCGTACCACTGGGCATTCTGAGTTGGCGTAGTCTGGGCACACCCACTCGGTACATGTTCCTGTCAGCAGTGAATCCTTCGTCTCTGATCACTCCATCGTACCAGGCATCCGGCCACAGCGACTCGATAAGCGTGCTGTTGCAGTAATCCCAGAACGAGTTGTACTCCGCGACCTAAAACGATTGCAGAGGGGCGTGAGCCGACACACCTTGATGTCAATGATAACTGCCCCTCATCTTCCGCTTGTACCTCTTCAAAGACTACGCCATCATCCGGGTAGTAGACGGCGTCATGGAACTCCTGGTAAAGGCTGTTGTAAAGCTTGTTGTAATTTGGATCTCTGTTGCCAAAACTGACCATAGCCAACAGATAGATGAACACCACATAGAAGAAACACTCCTTGAGGATCTCCATCATCTTCATTTCCTTTAGTCTGAGAGAAAAATATGAGCGGTTGATGCAAAGTTAGGTTTAAGCTTTGACCTGCAGCATGGTTTCAGATGACGAACCTCATGGCCCGGGCGGCTGACAAATACTCATCCGTAGGAGGTAGCGGAATGTTCTTGTATTTGGCGAGTTTCTTGCGCGCACCCTGGTCTAGCCTAGCACATTGCTTCTCATGCTTGTGAAGGTACTCTTCTCCTTTCTCCAGTCCGGGATCAACATTCTCATCGGAGTCGGCCTTCTTGACCACCAGAGCCCAGAACAGCGCCAAGCCAAGAACCTGAAGCAATCTTAACATTGAGATTTTGTTCATTGACTGATTTTAGAACAACGCGTCTGCTTTTGTCACCTACCTTGATTGGCTGAGACAAGAAGATGCTTTCAACAATGGATGTTGCGAACGCCGCCATCCATTCAGCAGACTTCTCCGGTCCAAATGTGCCACCAACCTCCACAGTGTACCAGAATGACACAGCAGTCACGGCAAGCGCCAGGAAATATGTTGGGAAACTAGAATACAAATGTTGTGAACAGTGTCTCAATTTGTGGCCGGTCTGTGAGGCGTGCAGATGATGGAGAGTGACTTCACTTACATGAACCACCAAGGCAGACGGCATTTCCTGTTCTTCTTGCGAACCTCGTCAGTTATGTACCTCTCATCAGCCTTGAACTCGTCGATGTGTCCTAGGCTCACCATGCTGGCGCCACGCGAGGGAGCGATGTCACTGTACTCTGAAAGGATCGGGTACAATTGAGTCTGTCGCAAGCAGGACTACAATACTGGCAACATATAAGGTCAGTGCCATACCTCCACCATCAAGGATCCGTGCCTGCTGGGCCAGTTCGTCCGCAGCCGAGTTGCTCTTCCTCTTGTCTCGCCTGCATGGCGCGCAGCACTTCTTCCGCAGGTTGTATGGTGCTGGTTTTGTATACTTGAACATGAACACGATCAGGATGTTGATCGGGAAAGCAATGAGGGAGGATATGGCTCCAGTCAGCAGGCCTTCCACCGTAAGCTCAAGCGGGCCTATGCGAATCCTCGTGCCGCCGCCCTGCTCCTCAGGGGAGCGGTAGAGGAAGATGTTGGCGGTCATGCAGGCGAAGAGCAATGCCAGGCAGCAGGTGAGACGCTGTACTCGCGTGAAGTTGCTCTTGTGAGGCTTAGCGAATACAGAGAACCAGATGTGGCCGTCATACAGATCTTTCTTGGCCTTGGTGAAGAAGACGTGGGAGAAGCCAGTAAGCTCATCTTTGCCAGCCAGCGGCACGATCCTGTCTAGGATTCCGTCATCTTCGTCAGCTGCCAGCCATCGGTCCAGAATGAAGAAGTATTTGTCGAGCGTCTGCATGTCGACGACTTGCATGCGGCTGAAGAACCAGGACGGGCTACGACCGGAGTTGTCGTGCCAGACGCGGACGTGACTGAGTGATCCGAGAGATCGTGGCACGGCCATGACGAAGCTGTCCACTCCGCCTGACTGGAGCACGTCTCGCTTGTCGTCGAACATGAGCCTCGGCTGGGTTTCATCCTCTTCACCGGAAAAAACCACACTGACTTTGGCAGTGGTTCCTGACTTGCTCCTTGACCCTGTGTAGATTGTGACCTCATAGAGGTAGCGATCACGTGGGTCATTATCCAGCAGCGGCGAGACGCCGGCCTTGATGGCGTCCTTCCTGTCAGCGGACACAGCCCATATGCAGCAGCACAGGTAGAGGCACATGATTGACACCATGACAGTAAATATGAGCGGGTTCTCTCCCAGATTGTTAAACGCCGAGTTGGACAGGTCGATCGTATTAAATGGGATGCTTATCCCACCGCCAAATGTAATTCCCGGAGTCTTGGCAGCCTTTTCCACCTTCCGCTCGTAGTTTGGTATCGGGTCATCGGGATCGTCTTCAGGTACGGGAGGAGTCAAATAGTCACAGATACAGTGAGTCATGTTTGGCAATGTTAGCGGTCCGACTTCGCAGCTAAAACACAAGTCGGCTTGATAGAAAGAAATACTAACTGACAAACAACAATCATATATAGCGACAACAAACCCATCAGTGACGAAGTCTTCATAGAACGGAGACCAGTACTTGCATGTGGCAGCCGTTACAGCCATCTCGTAATACACAGGAACCTGCAACTCCTCTGGTATTTCTACCGGGTAAAGTGTTGGCATCCTCCCTTGCACGAAATCGTCGTAGGTCATGTTGCCAATGTCAGTCATGTTGGTGGAGTTAACATAGATGTATGTGACAGTGGTGAAGACCTGAGCATCAGCATCGTAGCTATAAAACACAATCAGCACATCAACTGCACAATATATTATACGTATTGCATATGTATGTAGAACTACGACAATAGATTATAATGTGCCACAAAATGGGATGAGATATTGAACTGACAAACTGAACTGACGAAAGGACAAATGGACAGATGATGATTGACGGCGAGGGTGGACAGGCCAATTAAGAGAGATAACATGACAAAGTCTCGCCCAGTAGCAAAGATAGGTGAGCAGTAGGATAACACTTAGTGACTGTAACACTCACTTCAGCAGCCACGTGTGTGGCAGGTAGCACGTCATCTCGTCAGTGTCATACGGCGTCTTGTCAGCTGGATATACGTTTCTGTTGAGTACACTTAGCTCGCAAGTAGCATTCTCGTCCGCTGCCCAGATCTCCTCACACGTTTGCCTGTTATCCACAACTCCGCCTGCAATCGGCGGTGTGTTGTCAGCACTGCAGATTGGGGATCAAACAGACGGTGATCTACACTCACTTACCAATCGTCACGGTGACGTTCCCGTTGATGTCGTAATACGTTATCGGTAGCGTACAGTTGAAATCATATTCCTCTGCGCTCGGCCGATAGTCGACGCCAAAATAGACTATGAATATCAGGTCAAGGTCGTCATAGATGTTGTATGTGGAGTTGTCGGCATCTTCATCAATCGGCAGCAACGGATCTGCAGCAGGAAATATATGGATGAATCATTGCAAACTGAACGAAAACAACTGAAACGATGCCCGAGGTAATATGACTCTAAAAAAACAAGGAGAGAATGTAGAGTGCGTCTGAATTTAGACGTGAAACATCTCCGATGGAATCACTCTTCTCTAATTTTGTCATGTTTTCATTTCTGTACATGATCATATTATCATGGCCAAAATAAGGAGCACAATGATTTTTATGATTTCTAATATTCGTATCTGAGACGCGTCAAAACCTCTCATCTCAAAATAAAAATTATTCTGATCGTATGCAACTAGCTGATATGAACTAACCAGCTTGGCGACGTCTCCGACCAGAGGGGGCGGGTGTTGTCGTCGTTGTCGTGGTGGTATTAGTACCGTTCAGTGCAAGCGAATCATTTGAGGGGAAGACACGAGTCACATTCACATGCATGGAATCCAGTTGTGGAATAATAAGCTGCAAACAGAGTGTTTGTTGAATGATTTCATTGGTCCTTCTGTGACAGCGTGGTTCTAATGTTCTAATATTCTATATGTCAAACTGACCTTGTGCATTGTTCCCTTCTCTCCATTCTGACTAGCTGCGCCCTGAACTATGACAGGCGGTGGGATATTCTCCTCCTCGATCTGCATGTACGAGTGAGTTGTTGTCACCCTGGGCTCGGTCGAGTTTCCTGTGGTAAAGTTGATAGGCCTGTTTTCGGAATCTTTGCATTCGATCTGCAGAGACTTGCTGGTGAGTTCAGTTTTGTTTCCCGAGGAGGTGTCGCTGTTGGTTTTGTTGGGAGCAAATGGCAGGTTCTTGTAGTTGTTGGTCTGCGAAGAAAGCCACCAATGTTAGCGACCATACACAGACACACATGGTGGCCCCTACTACAGTGAAGGTGAGTTACCGAGCAAGTCATGTAGAGCGAAGTGTCGTTTCCATCACCGAGCAGTTCTGTTTGGCCTGGCAGCGTCATACCACTCATTCCCTCACCGTCTGCCAGCAAAGGTCTACCATCTTCAGTAAACTGATCAGAGAACTCCTTCTTCACGTTCATCGTGGCGGTGCCAGACGCGTAGCGGGTGTCGGCTGTAAAACAGCAGCATTTATATTCATTTCGCAATATGTTACGCTACAACAGACTTTTGACTTTTGAAAAGCATCATCAGCTGCGGACACCAATATAATATTTCCTTCTCTCGTAGTGAAACATGGCTACCAGAACATTCATACGTTAGACATAAGGTGAAGGCGAGAAAGTCGGTTTTGGGATAGAAATACCACTGAATGACAAGGGAAGAGCTCCCAGAGGAGCTGGACAGGTACCTTCATTGGCCACCTTCTTCAGACCGACGTTATCGTTACAAAACTCCAAAGCTGCATGCAGTCTCGAGAGAAGATCCTCCTCAACCTCGGTCTCATAGTGATCCGCAGCCACTTCCTCAACAATCTGTGTATATTGAGCACGTGATGGAGCACCGGTAGCTGCATAGGACGGGATTTACTTGCAAATGAACGGAAAACTTGTGTCAGTACCGCATCCGCGTCATCTTCGATGTTAGTGGCGTCAATGAAGCTGACTGCACTGGCGCCGAGCGTACCGCAGATCTGAGTCATGTCGCCGGCGGACATCGTAATGAAGCTGTCAGTCACCACGTCCTGACTGGAGAGTATGAACGAGACGCCAGCAGACACTCCCGCTGTGGATACCTGTGAACAAAAACGATAATAGAACATGACAGCCACGTGTCAACGACGGTGTTGATTTCTGCCGCTTCAATTCCAAATACCAAACGCATGCGACAACCGGCAACTTTATGGCATAGCAAGAAAAATGCACGCTATCTAGTATAACATGGTTCATTTGTACTAATTTCAGTTCACCATAGTCGTTGTTTTACAGAAACCTAGGTTCAGTAGTTGGATGTTGAAGAAAACCAAGACTGACCTGATCAGGTTTTTCTGTCAGGGAGCTGATGCCGGCAGCAATAGCATTAACATCCTCCAGAGAGGTCACCGGAAGCGAGGCACTAACGAGCAGCAGTTGCTCCCTAAGTGCTCGTGCCTCCGCCTCTCTCCGCAGTCTCTCAGCTTCCTTCTCCTGTAGGTACTCCTGTATAATATGGTTTAAACGCGTGGGATGGGCAAGTAGTGAGAGAAATACAGTAGCAATGATGAGAGAAGGATGTGGGCAGCAAACATAAGGGAGAGAGATTACAAGAGAGTGAGCAGAAAATTTTAGCAGCAGATAGCGTGAAGGAGAGAGAGAGAGGGGAGGGAGGGAGGCAGGCAGGCAGGGAGAGAGGGAGCAGGGTAAGGAGCGAGAGAGGAGAGAGGGAGAGAGAGAGGGGGGGGGGGGGGGGGGGGGGGGGGGGGAGGGGAGGGAGGAGGGGAGAGGGGAGGGGGGGGAAGGGGGGGGGAGGGAGGGGGGGGGGGGGGGGGGGGGG
>ERZ1740065.1132-NODE-1132-length-15593-cov-5.704402_pt1 | contig 15593 bp, 16 predicted proteins | sample MGYA00581738_ERZ1740065 | MGnify/ENA primary metagenome ERZ1740065 (study PRJEB43018, sample SAMN04849749) | marine metagenome | isolation source: floating plastic debris | place: Pacific Ocean | collected 2008-09-01 | study: EMG produced TPA metagenomics...
GCATTCGACACGACGACGCCGCCCACCGTTACGGGGCTGAGCCGCGCCACGGGCGACAGCGCACCGGTGCGGCCCACCTGAATGTCGATCGCCTCAAGCCGCGTCCAGGCCAGTTCGGCCGGAAACTTGTGCGCAATCGCCCAGCGGGGTGTCGTCGAGCGAAATCCCAGCCTGTCCTGCAGGGCGAGATCGTTGACCTTATAGACTACACCGTCGATGTCATAACCCAATGTCGCGCGCTGCGCCTCGATCTCGGTGTAATGTGCGATCATCTCCTCCGGCCCGGTACAGGTGCGGGTCATCGGGTTGGTGGTGAAGCCCATCTGAGCGAGCCGGTCGATGGCACCCTTCTGCGTCTCGGCAAGCGGCGCCGACAGCGCCCCCCAAGCGTAAGCAAAGAACCTCAAAGGTCATGCGCGGGTGATCTCCGCATCCAGTTGCCGAAGAGATCCGGCCGCGGCATTCCGTGGAATGGCGAACACCTTGGCATCCGCGTCTTTCTGGCGCTGATTCAGGGCCTCGAAATCGGGATGCGACATATAGACTTCGCCCCGCACCTCCAGCACCTCCGGCGCATCGGATATGTCTATGGGAATGTCTGAAATCGTACGCGCGTTCGCAGTCACGTTTTCACCGATCGCGCCATCGCCCCTTGTGGCCGCCTGCACCAGTTTGCCAGCCTCATAGCGCAGGGAAAGCGACAGGCCATCGATCTTGGGTTCTGCTGTATAGTCAATCGGTTGCGTGTCGGGGATCCCAAGGTACTTGCGGATCCGGGCATCGAATTCCGTGATGTCGGCCTCGTCAAACCCGTTGGCCAGTGACAGCATGCGAACCGCATGGGTCACTTTCGAGAAACCCTCGGCAGTGGCTGCGCCAACCTGATCCGTCGGGCTGTCAGCGCGTTTCAGATCCGGAAATCGGGCCTCGATGGCTGCGTTGCGCTGTATCAGTGCGTCATAGGCGGCATCCGATAAATCGGGATCGTCCGCGCCGTGATATGCTTGGTTGGCTCTTGCAAGAAGACCTGAAAGTCGCGCCAGCTCACGCCGTGCGCCGTCTTCGTCCAAGTCGTCGATATCCACCAAAGACGCCAAGACCTGTCCCTCTTCCATGTCGCCTATCTGCCTAGATATGCGCAGGCCCGGGTCAGGTCCAGTTGATTTCAGAAGAGATGCGGCACTGCATCCGGTCCGGCACCAGCCCCCTGGGCCGGACCACGCAGCTGCGGATCAGGCGCCGACGGCAAGCCGTTGCGGATCATCCACCTGGTTGGGTTCCGGATCGCGCAGCACGTAGCCACGACCCCAGACCGTCTCGATGTAGTTCTCACCACCGGTCGCGGTGCTGAGCTTCTTGCGCAACTTGCAGATGAACACGTCGATGATCTTGAGTTCCGGTTCATCCATGCCGCCATAGAGGTGGTTGAGGAACATCTCCTTGGTCAGCGTGGTGCCCTTGCGCAGCGACAGCAGCTCCAGCATCTGGTATTCCTTGCCAGTCAGATGGACTGGTTTGTTGTCAGCGCTGACCGTCTTCGCATCCAGATTGACCGAGATGAGCCCGGTATCGATCACCGATTGCGAATGCCCTTTGGACCGGCGGATGATGGCGTGAATCCGGGCAACCAACTCTTCGCGGTGGAAAGGTTTCGTCAGGTAGTCGTCCGCCCCGAAACCGAAACCTTTTATTTTGTTTTCAGTATCATCCGCGCCCGACAGGATCAGGATCGGCGTCTCGATCCGGGACAGGCGAAGCTGGCGCAGCACCTCGTGCCCGTTCATGTCGGGCAGGTCCAGATCGAGAAGAATCAGATCGTAATCGTACAGTTTAGCAAGATCGATCCCTTCCTCCCCCAGATCCGTCGCATAGACGTTCAGATTTGCGTGGGTCAGCATCAGTTCGATGCTTTTCGAGGTTGTGGGGTCGTCTTCCACTAGCAGTACGCGCATAATTTTCTCCGCATCGGGTGAACGTTTACATCGGAATTAACCGTGAACAAAAAAGGTTAACCACCCGTTACCGTCTGCAAGAATATTACTCGAACAACTTAAGGTTGTCTATATTTTTGTAGCGCTGTGGCCTTCAGAGCATCCTCGCCATGCTCTGAAACCGCCTTAACCCACTCGTGAAACTCGTCTTCGCTGATCTGATACCGCTTGAGCGCATCGCTTTGCGTGATCAGCCCGTACGCCACGCCACGCACCACCGCAGCCTTGCGGGATGCAACCCAACGTTTCGTATGCGCCGGCGGAAGGTCGGCCTGTGTCATGACACTGCCGTCAGCCAATGTCACCGATCTCGGCCCATCCACTTTCTTTAGATACATCACTCATACCCGTTATAACTCAGTCCCGCAGACCTTGACGCGAGGGCCTTAAAGACCGATGAAGCACGCTCTTGAGAGTAATTAGGATTTTCCTATATTTTCTCGGACCACCCCGGAGACGCCACGATGGCACTTGATCAAAACCTGCCCCTGAACTCGCTTGGCTTCGCCAAGGCGCCTGCGGACACGCGGGTGGTCGTCGCGATGTCGGGGGGCGTCGACAGCTCTGTTGTTGCAGCTATGCTGGCCGAAGAGGGCTATGACGTGGTCGGCGTGACGCTGCAGCTCTACGATCACGGTGCAGCCCTGGCCAAGAAAGGCGCCTGCTGCGCCGGGCTCGATATTCACGATGCGCGCCGTGTGGCCGAGACCATGGGCTTCCCGCATTACGTGCTGGATTATGAGAACATTTTTAAGGATGCGGTGATCGACGAGTTCGCGGACAGCTATCTGGGCGGTGCGACACCGGTGCCCTGCATTCGCTGCAACGAGCGGGTGAAGTTCAAGGATCTGCTGGAAACCGCCCGGGATCTGGATGCGGATTGCATGGCGACCGGCCATTACATCCAGCGCAAACTGGGCGCTGGGGGCGCCGAGCTGCATGCTGCCGCCGATGCCGCGCGCGATCAGAGCTATTTCCTGTTCTCGACAACGTCGGAACAGCTGGACTTCCTGCGCTTCCCGCTGGGTCACCTGGCGTCAAAGGCCGAGACCCGTACCCTGGCGGCAAAATACGGACTGGCCGTTGCGGACAAGCCCGACAGCCAGGACATCTGCTTTGTGCCCAACGGGGACTACGCATCCGTGATCCGAAAGCTGCGGCCGGAGGCGGCCGATCCCGGCGATATCGTCGATGTCGATGGGCACGTGCTCGGCCGCCACGACGGCGTGATCAACTACACCATCGGACAGCGCCGCGGTCAGGGGATCGGCGGGCTTGCCGAGCCACTTTACGTGGTCAAGCTCGACCCGGACAGCAAATCGGTTGTCGTCGGACCCAAGGAGATGCTGGCCACCAGAACCGTGCCCGTGCGCGAGATCAACTGGCTGGGGGATGCCGCCTTTGAAACACGGTCTGAATGGCACGTGGCGGTCAAGGTGCGCTCAACGCGTCCACCCACCGAAGCCATCGTGCGCCCGATCTCGGCCACCGAAGCCACCGTCGAGCTTGTCACGCCGGAGGAAGGGGTCTCACCCGGTCAGGCCTGCGTCTTTTACGATCCGGACAGCAGCCGCATCTTTGGGGGCGGCTGGATCCACAAGGGCTGACGGGCACAACAGTCCGGCAAGACCCGCCGCTGCCACATCTGTTTGACCCGGTCAGGGTCAAACGCATGACGTCAGGCGTCAGCCTGTCCTTTCAGGAAAACCACGGCTCACATCCGTGCCAGCACCGCGCGGGCGGCGCGCATCCCGGGGTCCTCGCCGCCCTCGCCCAGACGCTGCATCGTGCTTTCCATGGCCGCCTGCTGTGTCTCGGGCGCATCCAGCACATTGATCAGCGCCTGGCCAATGGCGTCTGGCTGGCAGGCCGGCCCGAGGAATTCCGGCACCACGCGCGTGTCCGAGACAAGGTTGACCAGGGTCACCGTATCGATCAGCGCCATCGCGCGGATCAGCCGGAAGCTCAGCCAGTTCATCCGGTACGCGATGACCATCGGCGTCCGCGCCGCCGCCAGTTCGAGCGAGACCGTGCCCGAGGCGGCAAGTGCCACATCCGCTGCGCGAAACGCCGCCCGTTTCAATGCGCCTGCCGCGTCCAAGGACATGCCGCGCGGATCGAGAACGATTGGCTTGACCGGCCAGTCTGCCGCCTCTTCCTTCACCAGGTCCGCGACCGGCGCGGCGGCGGGCAGAACCACCTTCACACCGGGATGCCGCTGCTGCACCGGGGCAATGGCCTGCCCAAAGATCGCCGCGAGCCGTGAAACCTCACCGCGCCGCGATCCCGGCAAGACCAGTAGCACCGGCGCCTCTCCGAGCTGGTGCGTGTCCCGGAAGGCCGCAACCTCCTCAGCGGTGGTTGCGGGCTCTGCCACAACCGGGTGCCCGACAAAGTCGCAGACCATGCCATCCACCGTCATCAGCGGCGGTTCAAACGGAAAGAGCGCCAACACGTGGTCGATGACCTCGGCCATCTTCCGCGCGCGCCCTGCCCGCCAGGCCCAGACGGTCGGGGCCACATAATGCACCGTTCGGATCTTGCTCGCGGCTTTGACCCGCCGGGCCACCCGCAGGGAAAAATCCGGGCTGTCGATGGTGATCAGCACGTCCGGTGCCGTCTCGACCACCGCTGCGGCGGTCTGGTTGATCCGGGCCATGAGCGCACGATACTTGGGCAGGATCTCTGCAATCCCCATCACGCTGAGCTCTTCCATGGGAAACCGGCTTTGCAGCCCCTGCGCCTGCATATCGGTACCGCCGATCCCGTCGAACCGAACATCCGGGCGCAGGGCTTTGAGCCCGGCCATCAGCGCCCCGCCCAACCTGTCGCCCGATGGCTCGCCCGCGATGATGAAGACCCGCATCAGTCCGACGCGCGGGCCCAGAGAACCAGACCCGCGGCATCCGCTGCGGCAATGGTCGCCTCGGCCTCCAACAACAAAACGCCCCCGGCTTCGACAACCACGCCTGCCAGCCCCGCCTCTGCCAGGGAGGCTACGGTGTCCGGCCCGATGGTGGGCAAATCGACCCGGCGGTCCTGCCCGCGCTTGGGGCCCTTGACCAGGATGGCGCGGGCATGTGCTGCGCCCCCGGGGAGGCTCTGCAGCATGTGATCCGTTCCGCCGAGGGTCTCGAGCCCCCAGATCTGCCCCTTGCCGACGACACATCCCTGCCCCACGTCCAGCGGCGCCAGCGCGGCCAGAACTTCGCTGCCCCGCGCCATGTCGGATGTCATCTGCTCATCCGGCTGCGCCGCGCTCAGCACGCCTTCCGGCATGAGAAGGTCCGGGGCCAGATCCTGGGCGGCCCGGAGCGCAAATCCCTTGTCCTCGAAGATGCCGATGACGGCCCGCAGGGCGCCATCGTCCCCTGCGGCGATGGCCTGCATCAGAACGGGAACCAGCGGCAGGGTCGCCGCATCCAGTGCGGCCGGGTCCACCGGCGGACGTTCGATACCGCCGCAAAAGCATACATCCGTCACGCCACGGGCTGCGAGGTCTTCCAGCAGGCTGCCGAGGTGTTCCAGCCGGAACGGGATATCGGCGTCGAGACCATCCGGCTCGAACCCCTGCAGCGCACAGACCAGTGGACGCTCCGCCTGTGCGTCGACGATATGGGCAGGCAGCCGCCCGCGTCCTGAAACCAGCGCCAGCATCAGCGTGGCGTCAGGAAATGGCGGTCGCTGTCGGCAAGGATGAAATCGACAATCTCGCGCACGTAGTCGCTGGTCGTCTCATCCGCAAGCCGCCGCGCCCGGTCGTGAAAGGTGCCCTCACCCTGCGCCAGCATCTGAAACGCCGCCCGCAGGGCGGTGATGTCCGCCCGGGACACCCCCCGCCGCTTCAGCCCCACGAGGTTGAGGCCATCCAGTTCGCCGCGCGGCGCCTGCACCAGACCGTAGGGGATCACATCATTTGTCACCATGGTCACGGCCCCGATGATCGCCCCGCGCCCGATCCGCACGAACTGGTGAACGCCGGAGAGTCCCCCCACGATCACGTCATCCTCGATGATGCAATGTCCGGCGATGGCAACGGAATTCACGATCACGCACCGGTTCCCGATCATGGCGTCATGGGCCACGTGGCACCCTGCCATGAAGAGATTGTCATCCCCCACGCGGGTCACGCCGCCACCGCCCTCGGTCCCGAGGTTCATGGTGACATGTTCGCGAATGCGATTGCGCTGCCCGATGATGAGTTGCGAGGCCTCGCCCTTGAATTTCAGATCCTGGGGGATTTCGCCGATCACGGCGAAAGGAAAGATGATGGTGTCCGCGCCAATCTCGGTTTGCCCGGTCACAACCACGTGGCTTTTGAGCTGGACGCCCGCCGCCAGCGTCACCTCCGGACCAACGCAGCAAAAGGGCCCGACCTGTGCCGTTGGATCAATCTGCGCGCCCTCTTCGATCACCGCGCTGGGGTGGATGTTGCTCATGCGCGGCTATCCCAGGTCCATCATGGCGGTGAACTCGCACTCGGCGGCCATTTCGCCATCGACCGAGGCAACGCCGCCAAACCGCCATACCTTGCCACCGGGCTTGCCGCGCAGCGTCGAGACATTCATCTCCAACACGTCTCCCGGCACCACCTTGCGACGAAACTTTGCCTTGTCGATGGCCATGAAATAGACCTTCATCTCCTTGTCCGCCATGCCAAGCGACACCCCGACCATCACCGCCGCCGTCTGGGCCATCGCTTCGATGATCGTCACCCCGGGCATGATCGGCAGACCGGGGAAATGACCCTGAAAATGCGGTTCGTTCATCGTCACATTCTTGAGGCCCTTCGCCGATGCGGTGCCGTCGATATCCACCACTCTGTCGACCAGAAGAAAGGGATAGCGATGGGGGAGAATACGTTGAATGAGCTGAATATCGGCGCTGGTCTCGGGACCAGTTTCGGCGCTTGTCATGTTAGGTGTCCTTTTGTCCTCAAGGGCTTGACCCCTTGCCTAGCAACTCAGCCGCACCGGAGCAAGCGCGGCGACCGCCGTCATACCGCTTTCCCGCGCAGGGCGTTGCCGATGTGTTTCAGGACTGAAATGAAAGCCCGGCGGGCGGCGTCACTTGGCCAGATCCTCGCCATCGCCCAGCACCGCATCCAGACGCTCGATCGCGGCGCGGGTGATGTCGATCGCGTTGGAGCTGACAAAGACGGACCTCTTTTCCAGGATCACGGCAGCACCCGCCTCGCGCATCAGGCTTTCCAGAATGGGCGCCGCAGCGGTCAGAAAAATGCCGCGCCGTTCTTCGAAGGCCTGGTTGAGATCGCGTGTCTTGGTGTCCTGCGTGCGGCGGATGCTCTGCACCTTTTCATCAAAGGCATCGGCCAAGGTGCGAAAGGCGGCAGGCTCCATTGTCGCGCGCTGTTCCGTCAGTGCCTGCTCCTCGGCCTCCAGCTCCTCTTCGATGCGCCGGTTTTCCGCGGCCAGATCCGCACCCCGCGCCTCGAATTCGGCCACCACGGTCTTGCCAAAGATGCTTTCGGAAAACAGCCGTTCGGCGTCGATGGTCAGGATCGGGCTTTGTACCGGCCCGATCCTCTGTGCCGCTGCGGGCTCCGGCAGCAGGGTACACAGCAGGATGGCAACCAGTCCCGCCAGGATGCCTGCCCGCCTTACCATGGGCTCAGAACGATGTGCTGAGCGTCAGTTCGAACGTCTGATCGCGGTCGAAATCTTCCTTGCGGATCGCATCGGTAAAGTTGAAGCGCAACGGCCCCACCGGCGTGTTCCACAGGATCGCAAAGCCGATCACGTGGCGGAAGGAGCCGCCTTCCCCGACGATGGTGCCACCGCTGGTGTTCACATCGCTCAGATTCCAGAAATTGCCGATGTCGTAGAAGACACCGCCGGTAATCCCGTATTCCTCGGGCAGTCCCAGCGGGAACTCAGCTTCGAAACGCGCCGCGACATAGAGGTTGCCGCCCAGCGGGTCTTCACCGCCGGTGGTCAGGTCCCGCGGGCCGATGCCGCCCGGTTCAAATCCACGGATGATGTTGGTGTTGTTGAGAAAGCGGTCAACGGCGCGGTTGGTGCCGCCGCTCCACGACAGCGCACCGCCTTCGAGCGAGGCACGCAGGGTGACTTCTTCGTTGAAGACCTTGGTTTCACCAATCGCCCGTGCGACGGTCTTGATGTATTGCGCGTCCCCTCCCAGACCGGCGAAGTCCTGCGAGAACTGCAGCAGATACCCCGAATTCGGATCGCGGCCTCGCAGCCGGCTGTCATAGGTCAGCTCGTAGCCGATGGCACTGCTGGATTGCTTGCCCACCGCGATCTCATTGCCGATGACCGGGCCGTTGATGGGTGTTTCCCGCTCGGTCATCTCCGATTGCTCGGCGGTGTAGCGCAGCTGCAGCGAGGAGGTTTCACCAATCGGGAAGGTCAGCGACGGCTGGAACAGGAACCGTTCCGTGTCATAGGTGGTAAAGGAGCTGTCGGTCTCGGCAATGCTCAGCCGCAGGCCAAAGGTCAGCTCACGGCCCAGAAAGGCCGGTTCTTCGAAAGAGACGCCATAGCGGCGCGAATCCTCCGCGGTTGCCACATTGATGCTGAGCCGCTGCCCGCGTCCCAGGAAGTTCTGCTCGGCAAAGCGGATGGCAAAGCCGATCCCATCGTTGTTCGAGAAGGAGGCCCCGAAGCTGAAAGAGCCGGTTGGCGCTTCTTCGACGTCCACATCCACCACGACCTGATCGGGGGTCGAGCCTTCGCGCGCATTCACCTCGGCGTTTTCAAAATACCCCAGAGCCCGGATACGCTCCGCCGCCTCGCGGATTTCGCGCGGGTTGAAGGGATCGCCCTCGACACTGTTGAACTGGCGCCGAATGACCTGGTCCAGCGTGGTGGTGTTGCCCTCGATATCGATCCGTTCGACAAACACCCGCGGCCCGCGCGTCAGGATGTACTCAATGTTCAGCGCCAGATTGCGATCATCGCGCGTCACCCGGGGCTCCACCCGCAGGAAATCGACACCATCCCGAAGCGCCTGACGCTCCATGCGCGCGATGTCGTTCTCCAGCAGGGTCGGCGAATAAACGACGCCCGGCCGGATCTTGACGATATCGCGATAGACATCGGAATCCACGCCCGGCACGTCGCTGGTCACGGTAATCTCGCCAAAGCGGAAACGCTGGCCTTCCTGCACGTTGAAGACGAGGAAGTAGCCGTCCCGCTCCTCGGTCAGCTCCGCATTCACGGAATTCACGCGGAAGTCGATATACCCGCGCGACAGGTAGAAGTCGCGCAGCAACTGCTTGTCGAATTCGATCCGGTCTTCGATCAGCGCATCAGAGCGCACGAAGGCCCGGAAAAAGCCTGCCTGTTTGGTCTCCATCACCCGGCGCAGACGCCGGTCCGAAAATTCGCGGTTGCCGACGAAGCTCAGCCGCTCGATCTCGATGTTATCGCCTTCGAAAATCTCGAAGATCAGATCGACGCGGTTGTCCGACCGCCGGATGATGGTCGGGGTGACACGCGCGGCCAGACGGCCCTCGGTGGCATAGGCATTGGCGATCAGGTCGGCATCCCGTTCCGCCTGCGCGGGGTTGAAGACGCGGCGTTCGTTGGAATTGATCGTGGCGGCAAGCGCCTCGTCATCAATGCGGTTGTTGCCTTCGAAACTGATGCGGTTGATCGTCGGGAATTCAACAACGGTGATGCGCAGGCTGCTGCCCGCCGGATCAAAGGTCACCGTCTCGAAAAGACCCGAGTCGATCAGCCGCTGATAGGCCTCGTTCAACTGCGCCGCGCTGATGCTCTGGCCACGGGCGATTCCTGCCCGGGTCAGGATGGCCGCGTCACCAATCCGCAGGTTGCCGTCGACGGTAATCGTGTTCAGCGTATACTGCTGCGCCAGAACGGGCGTCGCAGGGGCGAGCCAAGCCACTGATAAAACCAGACAAAAACCGGCGGTTCGTACAGCAGACGTGATTGTTTTGAATTGCCCGAAAAAGCGTGCGCCCGCGCCCGATTTGCCCCAGTTCATGACCTGCCCCGATCCTCAGTACATTATGCGTATCTGAGTACCGGCTATGGCAGGTCTTGTCAAAACCATGTGGGTAAAAATCGGCGCGCAACTACATGCGCGCCTGAGATGGGCGATACGCCCGAATTCGGAATATGTCGAAATCGCCCGAAAAGGGAAAAATCAGCCGATGATTGTGCTCAGCCAGGCTCCGGCGCCAAGCGCCAGTGAAATGGTGCCGACATAGAGCACGCGATCCCAGTTGAGATCCATCAGCAGGCTGAGACCCCGGTAGCTGTTTTGAATCGTTTGCATCGCATTTCTCCGTTCAGATACCTTCGGATACCTGCGGAATGCGGCGCGAGTTTGGCCAATTGAGGCGCAAATGTGGCATTTGGCCGGAAATCGCGGTGCCTAGGGACAGAAGATATCGTTTGCGAGCGCAAAGACCATCAGCGTCAGAACCATCGCAAGCCCCGCCGTCATCAACACGCGCAAGGCCCGGTCACTGGGCGGTTTGCCCGCCACGGCCTCGTACGCATAGAACACCAGGTGACCGCCATCGAGGGCGGGCACGGGAAAGAGGTTCAACAGGCCAACCGCCGTGCTCAGCACCGCAATGAACCAGATGAAGGACTGCGCCCCCTGGCTGGCCATGGCGCCCGAGGTCTGCGCAATGCCGATGGGACCGCTGAGGTTGCAGGTGCTGATCGCCCCGGTGATCATATGGGCCAAGCCGCTGAGCGATCCTTCGATGATCCGGCCGGTCTGCTGGACCCCGCTGACCAGCGCTTCCCCGACCCCGGGGGTTTCGGTTGCGGGTTCAAAGGCAAGCCCGCCGGCGATACCGATCCGCCACTGTGTCGCGAACCCGCCGTCGCGCTGCGGCTCGTCCACCCTCTTTGGCGTGAGGGTCACATCGACTTCCGTGCCGTTACGCCAGACCCGCAGGGCCATCGCAGCCCCGTTGCCGCCTTCCACTGCATCCTTGAGCTGGTCGAAGGCGAAGATCGGCGTGCCGTCAATGCCGATGATCACATCATCGACCTGCAGCCCCGCGCCCATGGCTGCACTTTGCGGCGAGACCGCCGAGACCAGCGGCGGTAACAGATAGGCACCCGGTACCACCGTTTCGTCGCCGTCCCGGCGCACCAGGTATTCCAGCACCGGTTCCTGCGGCAGGGCGTCGATGAAATCCGAATAGGCCTCGGTGTCCTCGGTGCTTGGAATGCGCACGCCGTTGATGCCGACGACCTCATCCCCGACCTGCAGACCGCGGTCCTCTACCGGCAGCGGGCGCAATTCACCCACGGTCAGCGGATCGCGCGAGACGCCGCTGGTCACCACGACAGCGGCAAAAACGAGGATCGAGAGCACAAAATTGAAAATCGGGCCCGCAGCAACCGTGGCCGCACGGGCCCAGAGGGGCGCGCCATGCATGGTGCTGCGCAGACGTTCCGGATCGGCCTCGGCTGCCGCCATGGCTTCGGCGTCCTTGCCGGAGGCCGCATTGGCGTCACCCGCGAATTTCACGTAGCCACCAAAGGGCAGCGCCGCCACCTGCCACTTCGTGCCGCGCCGATCCATCCGGGACCAGAGCACCGGTCCGAATCCGATCGAGAAGACATCCGCCTGAATGCCCGCCCAGCGCCCGACGATGTAGTGCCCATATTCGTGAATCGCCACAATCACCGACAACGCCAGCACGAAAGCGGCGATTGTCCAGACCAGCCCACCGAACTGCGGGATCAGCGCGAAAATATCCAAAATCTAACCTGCTCTTTCGTGAATGACCCTTTGGGCCTCTTGCCGTGCGACATGGTCCACCTGCGCGACGTTATCAAGGGACATGGTGGCATCAATATGGCCGGTGGTGCCTGACATTTGCGTCAGAACCTCCTCGACGATGATTGCCATATCATTAAATCCGATCCGGCCTGCGATGAAACCATCCAGCGCAGCCTCCTTGGCCGCGTTGAACACCGCGCCCGCCAGCCCGCCCGCCTGCATCACCTCGCGCGCCAGCCGCAGCGCGGGCCAGCGGGTGTCGCAGGGCGCGCGAAAGGTCAACTGACCGATCTGCGCAAGATCGAGACGGTCCACCGGCAGGCGCCGCCGCTGTGGCCAATGCAGCGCGTATCCTATGGCATGGCGCATGTCCGGCGGGCCGACATGCGCCATCAGGCCGCCATCGCGAAAGCCGACCATGGCGTGGATCATCGATTCCGGGTGCACCAGCACTTCGATCTGCTCCGGGCTGACACCGAAAAACTCCCGCGTTTCAATCAGTTCCATCGCCTTGTTGAACATGGAAGCGGAATCGATGGTGATGCGCTGCCCCATATCCCAGTTCGGGTGGCTGGAGGCCTGATCAAGGGTCGCCCCGGCGAGGTCTTCAATCGGCCAATCCCGGAACGCCCCGCCGCTTGCGGTGATGATCACCCGCTCCACCGCCTCGATGTCCTCGCCCACCAGCGCCTGAAAGACGGCGGAGTGCTCGCTGTCGACCGGCAGCAGGCGCGCGCCATGCGCCTTGGCGGTCGACAGCATCAGCTGCCCGGCACACACGAGCGATTCCTTGTTGGCCAGCGCGAGGGTGCTGCCCTGCGCCAGCGCCGCAAGGCCCGGCGCCAGCCCGGCGGCCCCGACGATGGCGGACATGATCCACTCCGCGGGACGGGATGCCGCTTCGACGATGGCCTGTGGTCCAGCTGCCGCCGCCACGCCACTGCCTGCCAGCGCGCTGCGCAGGTCCTCCAGCAGGTGATCATGTGCGGTGATCGCGATCTCGGCCTTGAGGCGGCGGGCGTCTTCGGCCAGTTGCGCGATGTTCGACGCACCTGTCATCGCCACGACCTGATATTCCTCCGGCGCGCGCGCGATGAGGTCGATGGTGTTCTGCCCGATGGAGCCGGTGGCTCCGAAAATGCTGACCCGCCGCATGCGCCTACCTCAGCATCATCGGCGAGCCGATCAGCGGCCCCCCGATGATCAGCAGGAAGACCGCCGCGCCGAGCATCCCGTCAAAGCGGTCCAGCAGGCCGCCATGGCCGGGGATGAGGTTCGAGCTGTCCTTGACGCCCACCCGCCGTTTGATCGCGCTTTCCGCGATATCGCCCATCTGGCTGGCCATGGAGACCGCGATGGACACGCCGATCAGCTGCGGCCCGGCGCCGGTATTGGCCATGAAAAGCGCGCCGACAATCGCAGCGCCGACCCAGCCGAACCCTGTGCCCGCCCATGTCTTCTTCGGGCTGACGCGCGGCCAGAATTTCGGCCCGCCAATCAGGCGGCCCGCGAAATAGCCGACCACATCGGTGGCAACCACGACAAGCACCATCCAGAGCATCCAGTTGAACCCCAGGTCGTCGCGCACCGCCATCATGCCGTATCCGGCCAGCAGCACCATCACGGTGAAGACCATGTAGATCGTGCGAAACTGGCTCAGCTGGCCGAACCCGACCAGCGCCGAGGCCAGCAGGATCGGCAGGGCGAAGCCCGCGGGCAGATAGATCGCAAGCAACAGTGCCGCCGCAGTCAGCGCGCCGAGTTGCCAGGCGGCGGTGCGGGACGCGTGGATCATCACCGCCAGCTCCCAGATCATCAGGCCGCAGATCACCGCGACCATGACGTGAAAGACGTGCCCTCCGGCCCAGACGCCCCAGAGGCCCAGCACCACCATGGCCGCGCCCGATCCCATGCGGGTCGCCAGATCAGACCATTTTTCCGTCGACTCCGCCATGCGACCGCTACGTCCGCACGCCGCCGTATCGGCGATCACGCCCTCCGAAGGCCGCGCAGAGCCGCTGGAATTCATCCGCCGTGAAATCGGGCCAGAGCGTGTCGATGAATTCATATTCCGAATAGGCCGACTGCCAGAGCAGGAAATTGGAAATCCGCGCCTCGCCGCTGGTGCGGATCACCAGATCCGGGTCGGGCAGCACGTGGGTGTCGAGGTACCGCGGCAGCGTTTCCTCGTCCACGTCGTCGGGGCTGAGCTTGCCGTCAGCAACGTCCGCCGCCAGGCGCTTGGTTGCGCGCGCCACCTCGTCCCGGCCGCCGTAGTTCAGCGCAATGGTCAGATGCACCCGGGTGTTCTGCGCGGTGGCGGCTTCGAGATCATTCATCATGCTGATCAGCTTCTTGTCGAGCCGCAGCCGGTCCCCGATGAACCGCACGCAGACCCCCGAGGTCACCAGCGCGCGGGTCTCCTTGATGATATAGCGGCGGAACAGGTTCATCAGCCCGGCCACCTCGACCTGCGTCCGCTTCCAGTTCTCCGTCGAAAAGGCGAAGATGGTCAGGTATTCGACCCCGATCTGCGGGCAGGTCTCCACGATCTCGCGCACCCGGCGCGCGCCCGCATGGTGACCGTAAAGCCGCGGGCGGCCGCGCTGCGTGGCCCAGCGGCCATTCCCATCCATGATGATCGCCACATGCCGCGGGCATCCGGGGATGATGTCGACCTGGGGTTGGGGCATGCCCGCCATGTTTGTCTCCTAAATAGAGGACGCGTCCGACGGGCGCCTCTCACACTGGCAGATCTACGATCCGTCGATCCGCCCTACTATGCCGGCGCGCGGAACCGCGCACCCTTAAAAACCCATCCGGCGGCAGGCGCCCTGATCAGACCTGCATGACCTCGCCCTGCTTGGTCTCCAGCAGCTCATCCACCGATTTGATGTAGCGGTCCGTGATCTCCTGCACTTCGCCTTCCCAGAGCTTCTGATCGTCTTCGGACATGCCGTCGGCCTTGGCCTTCTTGATCTGGTCCATCCCGTCCCGGCGCACATTCCGGATCGAGACGCGGGCGTTTTCGGCATATTGCCCGGCGACCTTGGTCAGCTCGCGGCGCCGCTCTTCGTTGAGCTCGGGGATCGGCAGCATGATGATCGTGCCGTTGAGCTGCGGATTGATGCCCAGCCCGCTCTCGCGGATGGCCTTTTCCACCTTGTTCACCAGCCCCTTGTCCCAGACATTGACAGTGACCATGCGCGGCTCGGGCACATTCACGGTGCCGACCTGGTTGATCGGCGTCATCGCGCCATAGGCGTCCACCATCACCGGCTCCAGCATCGAGGCCGAGGCGCGGCCGGTGCGCAGGGAGGCGAACTCCGTGCGCAGATTGGCCATGGCCCCGTCCATGCGCCGCTCCAGATCATCGGTGTCCAGCATAAAGTCGTCTGACATATGTTCATCCTGCCGCAAGTTTCTTGACCCGCGCCCATCCGCGCGGCGGTTTGGGAAAGTGTATAGATCAGTAAAGTGTCGAAAGGCCAGAAGGAGTTGCAGCCGATTTGTGTCGCGCCCGCCCGGATCGGAGGTGGCGGACCGCGCTTATCCCTGCACCCGCGTATAGGTGCCCTCGCCCGCCAGAATGCCACGGAACCCGCCGGGTTCATCCAGCGAGAAGACGATGATCGGCAGGTTGTTGTCGCGCGCCAGCGCGATGGCCGAGGCGTCCATCACCCCCAGCCGCTTGGTCAGAACGTCATCGTAGGAGACCGTCTCATACCGTTTGGCATCCGGGTGTTTGGCCGGGTCCTTGTCATAGACGCCATCGACACCGTTCTTGCCCATGAAGCTCGCCTCGCAGGACTTCTCGTTGGCGCGTAGCGTGGCCGCCGTGTCTGT
>ERZ1740065.1133-NODE-1133-length-15590-cov-13.369231_pt1 | contig 15590 bp, 15 predicted proteins | sample MGYA00581738_ERZ1740065 | MGnify/ENA primary metagenome ERZ1740065 (study PRJEB43018, sample SAMN04849749) | marine metagenome | isolation source: floating plastic debris | place: Pacific Ocean | collected 2008-09-01 | study: EMG produced TPA metagenomics...
TATAATATATATATATATATATATATATATATATATATATATATATATATATATTACATATAAACATCATAACTATGGAGTAACAGAAATACTAGCGCCTATCAATGAACTCGATGACTTTATGTTTACACAGTTACTTGATAACCACATTACACCTAAAAAATAGGCAGTCATGGCATTGGTTATTATCGTTATTGTTATTATTATTGTCATTGCTGCTATTGTCATTGCTGCTATTGTCATTGCTGCTATTGTCATTGCTGTTATTGTTGGTTATTTCTACATGAAGCTTTCATACCTTGAGGTTGGAGAGATTGGCCGCCATCCTAGTTGTTTCCGCAGTTTTCGAAATCACCAAACTCTGCAGCTCCGAGTTCTGTCGCCTCAGGCTGCCACTCTCTTCGCGTAGATGACTGACGTCTGCGTGAGCAGACGCGTTCCCGTCTGACATCTGCTTCTTTTCCAACAGCTGACAGAAGAGTGTGGACCAATGAATAATGCCATAAGACAGGGAGAGCGACGACTGCTAACTAAGACTAGCTACCGTATTTCACTGATTTAACACCCGGGGCATTTATTGTTTTTTCTTGCTGAAATACCGAAAAGAGGCCAAATCTGATTTGAGCCTCTCTTGGCTTTTCTTTCTTGTTCACTTTTTGTTAACACATCAGCTTATAACTATCACTCATGCTCTTTTGATTCATTCATTTATAGAAAGCCAACTTTGAGGGGGTTTTGTAATAAACGCCCCAGTGAGGGTGAGCACTGTACGGAGGTGTACTCATTTAACTTCCCCTCACGTAAGTGACACCCGTGGGGGCGTTTATGACAAACCCCCTCAAACATGGCTTTCTATAAATGAAAGAATCAAAAGAGCATGAGTGATAGTTATAAGCTGATGTGTTAACAAACGGTGAACAAGAAAGAAAAGCCGAGATTGGCTCAAATCAGATTTGGGCTTGTAGTTTTTCGGCATTTCAGCGAGAAAAATTAACGAATGCTCCGGACGTTAAATGGGTAAAACATGTTAAACTAACTGGACTGGGGTTTGGGACTGGGGTTTGGGACTGGTCGAACCTGCAGCTGAGAGCGGAGCACCCCGAGCTCAGACGAGTACTTGGCTCTCTCTTTAATGGCTGCCTCCGCCTCCACAGACAGCACCTCTAATTTACCCTCCAGTTGTGCGTTGAGCTTCATCAACCTCATCAGCTGTCCATCATCACTGACCGCTACAGTTCACAACGCATCAACTGGTCAGACAGACAAACAGACAGGAAGTACGTCTGCACCGAATGCGTACCCGAGTGGCCGTTCAACGACCTGTGGGAGTCAGCTGTCATTCTTAGATCTGATACTTCATCTGGAGAATGGACGTCTCTAAAAATTTAAATCCTGAATAAAAGTGTTGAAATGTTGAAAACAGAAGAAAATATGGCGCCAAGAAATCTTTGCAAATCCATTCAAAATAATTTTTCAACTTTAAAAACAGATTTTGAACAAAAGAATTTCAAGCATTTCACAACTGGCATTACAAGTATGTTACTATGGCAAAAGTCAAAACTAATTATGATTCTGCGCCACAAAAGTCATTATACATTTAATTGTCCAATAAGAATTTGCAAATCTTTCTCAGCAAAAAAAACGTTGAGTGATAATTAGAATAGTATTAATGATGATAACGGCAATAATGATAACGGTAGTAATAATAACGGTAGTAATAATAACAACTTTGAAAAACATCATCCAGAAAGCAAAGATTCTAGGATCAGTATCAGCACATAGTATCCGTACAGCACTTTGTCAGGAAGGCTGGTTACAGGAGAGAGGTGCTAGTGTACAGTAGTGATCTTTGGGCGATAGGAGTTGCCTTGACCTGGGGCCAATAACCCACAGCAATGCGGGGCAAAAATGTTGGCAATAGCAGCAGTTGATAAATTATTCATATACAGTGCACGGCTCCTAATGAGTTCCCTATAGAATGCATCACCCCTTATATAGTGAGATGACTTACCGGGGCTCTCCAGCAGACGCCACTACCTCAGGCCCCCCAAGGATTGGACTCACAGGTTCAGAGGCAGGGGGAGATAATTCCTGCTTAACATTTGCCACAGTATTTTGTTTTGCCGGCGAGACGTTGTACTCGGCATTGAATACGGAGCCAAGGCGATCGGGTGACTCGCTCAGCCTGATAAAGAGTAAATCGACTTGGATGAGACGAGGAATGTCAGCCACACCCACACCGCAAACACACAGGACTCCAAGCAGTGTCTAACAGAGAGTAGAGTATGAATACACTTGATATCAGATAGCATACAAGTGAGCGACAGCATACCACGTTGACTCTGAGTAGCGGAGGTCAGGCACAACCCCCCACCCTTGTACATTACATAGCATGGACACCGAGGCTAAACCTTGTGAAGTAGAACAGTGGTTTCCTTGACATTATCATGCAATATGCATGTTTTAATTCCAAGAGAATACAGAGAGACTCAGTGGTGTCAGTTTGTAACACTGACCGGTCATTGTGGCTCAGTAGACTGGCGCTGACTTTCAGTGCTGCCTCCGACAGCATGCGCGGCGGCTTGGCATTGGTCGGTGTTGTCTGGCCAGAGGTCTGGGCGGACCCTCCTTGCGACGGTCTGCTTCTCTCCTTGCTGATGGTCGGCCCCCTGCCTCCTCCTGACACCTTCTCTTTAGTTATGGTTATGGTCTCCGAGGGTACCCTTATCAGTTCTCCTTGACCTGGAGTGCAATGTAGGGTGGTTAAGCCGTTATTGGATTCTTGGTACATTAGGCTGGTAGTACCTATGCTAGATATACTACTAGACGAGTCCCGTCTAGACCGAGGAGTGGTCTCCATGCTTTGACTAAATGTTGCAGGTGATTGCAATGCTGGCAAGTGCTTGGCAGTCAGATCAGATGAGCCTACAAGTAGAAAGTGCTGCTATTTATTCGAGGTGCATACGCTTTCGACAATATCGCAGTTTTAGGGGTTATATAGGACTGGTGGGAACAATTTTTGGTAGGGAATTCCGGAAAAGTCCCTGAAAAGCAAATAAGAGGCGAATTACTATGCCTATACTCGACTATGCTAGCATTCCTCTTCTATCGTATGTATTTATAGGGACTGTAGTGATATTCTCTCATACGGTGTAGACCAGTAGAAATGATTTTCGTTTGAGTAGCGACATCACCAGAAGTTCCACGGGAACTGGTCTAGCAGACTGTCTAACAGCAGGAACCTGAATCAGGTATGCTGGATTGACTCTATTATAATACTGATAATGACTCCTCACTAAGGACCATGTGGATAAGCGAGAGCATTCATTGTTATTCATGTGATTAGGGCAGGATTAGAGCCATGATCCAGGGCTACACTAATCACTAATCCGATGGAAGACGGAGCAGCAGTTGATGAATAGTTCAAGTCAGACTATGGCATAGCAATCCAGTCCAGATGCAAACTGGATGTCAGATCCCCTCTCCACCTCCAAAACCAGCAACGATGCCTATGAACACTGGTATTTCAGAACAGAAAAAATAATAGTACATGAACACATGGGTGTCCTGCATGGTATATATGAGATTTTCTCTCTCCCTCTCCCCTCCCCTCTCTCCCCCTCTCTCTCCTCTCCCTTTCTCTCTCTCTTCCTCCCCCTCTTGCAATAAAACCAGTTTTTGTCTCGACTTACAGCGTACAACATAATTTACATGCAGAGCTGGGCAAAAACGCGCTCGTCAGCCTCGGCCAAGCAATTGTTGTAAGCTGTGGAATTTTTGCAGCGCGACTTAAACAGCGGAATATTTTCCATTTTTGCAAAAATAGTTTGTCAAAAAGCACAAACTATTCTAAACACAAAACTTGCCGGTTTACAATATCAACATATGCATGTACCGTAACATTCCCAATATTAGCCACACTCCAATTATAAGCCACTGTCGGAGTTGAGTTCGCGAAGACAGACAGACAGACAGAGGTTACGACTCATCACTGCCCAGTTATCTCTCTGATAAGCCTCTTCAGCACCTGTGTACAAACCTATGTGAGTTTCCTTGAGGGCGATTATAGATGTACTGTTGACGAAAGCTTCGAATGACCCTGCAGACGTAATTGGGGCTTGATGCTTCCTAGTCTCCTTCATCAACTCCATTCTGAAATCAAAGGCAGGTAACCATAGTAACAAGGACGCTTCTCCGCTGCTTACAACTGGAATGCAAACAATAAAGGGTTTATCAACCTCCGAATAGACAATACAACACAACAGCCGTACACACGACACAATGGGGGTTGTATGGCGTTGATTGAAGCCAGCACTCCCAGTGATGTGGCCTATAGTAAATCTCAACACTGTAGAGCATTTGGTATTGAGCTGTATTCTCTCAGCATCAATATGAAATCAGACACTGTAAACAATTGAGGCACAAACACCAATGCAGAGAAAGGCGTGGACATCTAATGACCCATTCAGCTAATCGTAAATATGCACTACTTCAGCAACCAGTTCATCTCAAAGGCCAAGGTCACCAGACACTCCTTATGCCACCACGCATTTATCATCTCGAAGACACTATAAATTATGTGACCTAGTGCAGATAGTATAGGGTTGATGCACGGGTCAGCTGATGTTTCATTTATAGCTAAAATAACCTGTTTACAGATGATACGTGTATACAGCTGCTTGCCAGTAACTAATTCTGTCGATCGCATAAGAACACTCGTGGGTAGGAACTTCGATAAGGATGGGAACAGAGATTACTTCAACGAAGTGTGACAAGATGAAACTCACCACTATCATGAAGAAAGTCATGTACATGGTGTCTATATAAAAGAGTTGAGTTGCTTTTCCTCCATCTACTCTAGTTTCTCCATCTGCGACTTGGATACTTGTGGCTGAAAATTACTTCCTAGGATAGAGTGGTAGTATGTAGTTCATATACGTGTATGTGCATGAATATATAGCGTATAAACAGCTGTGTAAGATAAAAATGTTTATCGGCCAAGGCCACTTCGTGTGTCCGGTTTGTGACTAGATAACTCTAAAGCTACGATGAAAATTAATCTAATATAACCAACGAGTGGAACGAAAATAAATATAATTTTACCATCAGAATAAATTTCAATCACTTTCAAAATATTTCTCTACGAGCCAAGTTTTCGATCAGTCCTGGACTTCACTTTACTTCACCATGGTTTGGAATGAGCAATCGGTAGAAGCTCGTATTCAAGATTTTTCTTGCTAGACTTGTATATAGAGATAATCCAATTAACCCACAGAAAACATATTACTATTTAATACCACTCTTCTTGTATCAGAACACCATATGTATGCAGTATGCTCCAGATGAATGCGGTCTATAGAATACCACGTCGGGGAACGGGAGTTTGGCAGTATTGGCAGTATGGGTGTGGTATTGCGTTGCCACAATGATAAAAAGTTGTAAACATTGTTCACTTATCTCGTAGCTGCAGTGGCACAGCGCAGTGAGTCATTATACTGCAACCAAATAACTTTCTCATGTTCTCTGGCTGACACGAACGATATTCAGGGCAATTTCAGATCTTTCCTTTTGATGAGGTTTGAAGGAATGAGTGTAACTAGATTGGTTGTGGCGAGCTACTAGTATTCAGCTGCCCTGTGAGTACAGGAATCAGACAATGAACCTCCTTTAGAGAGAAGTCACTGTTGTAATGGGTTGAGTGGTTTTTATGGCTACAAATTTATCTTATACAGATCTCTGGGTTGCAATGGATCAGACAGCATGCCAGTATGATGCAGAGCCAGTCCACAGTCAAAGTGTGCATTATCATACAGACTATTTTCCACTACTAGAACTTCCCCCAGAGCTCCTTCTTAGGGTATGCGACTTCATAGACTCAACTACAGTTATCACTCAACTGGGTAGCGTTTGTAAAAGCCTGAGAGAGTTGATGAATGATGACCTTATATGGAAGATGAGGATTCGCAGACGATGGCCTGGCAAACGGTATCCGCCTTCGTTTAACTCAAGTAGGCTGACTGACACAAGGCTATTCTTTTGAATTATTTTCTCATCCATGCAAACTATTTATCGGTTGGTTCTGTGATTGTTTAAGTTCCAGCGGACTTTGACTGGAAGCAGGCGTGCATGTCCAGAGAAGACGAATATCGAAAATGGAAGTCGGCTGCAGACTCCGTGATAAAGGCAGACCTGAGTGTATCACACAGCTGTATCGATTCAGTGCATATCAACCAGCAGGTGCTTGTCATGTGCTTGTAATCTACTCTCTACATTGCATTCACAGCTTTGAACTCATCTAGGAATAGTTACATGGAGGGATAGGGATAAGGCATCTGTTGGAAATCTCTTACTATTGCTCGGAAAGGATGGATTTCATTTCTTGATCAATCAAATGGGTGATACTGAGTCTGGCAAGTTGTGGCAGGGATGAAAAACTGGATTGATTAATCGTCTATCCAAGTTGCTCCAGTCTTTACTGCCGTTATGAGCTTGCTATAGTAGGTTGACGGCAAGTTAGTCCCCTATCTACTAAGCTGCGAGGAAGGGCTGTAAATAGCCTGGTTTGGTTGATTGAATCGAGGGATCTATTCCCATCTAAATTTTTGACCATGATGCAGTATTTGAAAGACTAAATTCTCATGATGTGTACCATCATTGGGAAACCTCCATAGATTTCACCCCACCTCCATGACTTACCACATGAACTACTACTCCGGTTTTAGAACAACCTGCTAGCACTGGGTTGTCGTGATCACAGCCTCGTGGTGCTAAACACCAAGCACCTGCCCACAAATGACAGCGTGAGCAGCAAACAACTGGAGTCTCACTGCGCCTTCCAGAACCAGGCTCACAATGTAAGACATACTTCCATAGTCACAGTGCACAGGATATCATCTAGCACTCTGTATCCACGGTGATAGAGTCGTGCTGCTGTTTGTAATGATAGCAATGAAACATGCAGAAGCATGAAATTCAGTTTTTGAAAACCGATATTGTCTTGTGCTTTACTTTTGACATGTGACCGTCTATTAGTTCTGGAGCTAGAGTATGAGCTGTCTGTTTCTGTCGTTTAATACAGGGAAAGTTCTGATGTCTTCCATTCAGCAGGATGCTTGTTGTGTGTAGGCATCAACTGATTTATAACGTAGTTGGAGTTGCCTTCTCTGTGATAAAGTTTTTCTCCTTTCAATTACCCCGGTCAACAACATCATCATCTTATTCACCATGAAATCACCGGCTCACTCAAACAAACTGACTCGCTGATCGTAGCCTGTGATCTATACCTCCAGGGCTGGGTATGGACGGTGAGCTCCTCGTCCGACCGACTCTGCAGTGGAGGCTGGGACTCAAAGCTGAAACTCTGGGATTTTGATGGGACTGAGATTTCCTCATACCGGTCAGCCAACCACCTGTCTATGCTGTCATTTGTCTGGCATTCAGTTCTTGTCAGCAGAGCCCATATACTACAGCAATAAAAAGCAGTAAACAAATTCAGAAATATGAATTCACCAAGACTTCATCCTTTGTACCAATAAACAATCAAAGTTCTTGTTGTTGGGAGTTATCCTTCCTTCATTGTCAGCTATTTAATTTTTCTCCTGTCAGATGCTCCTCGCCAGTGCTGTGCTCACATACAGAAGGCCACGAAACACTCGCTGGAACAATGGTTAAGATGCTGGTGAAGGTATTAACCGCAATAGATAGAAACGCCTAGATTCTCTGTAACATGAGTTTGTAATGTGCTGCATACTTCTCTTGTTGGCAATTTTAACATCACAAGTATTATCATTTTCTATAGCTTCTTACATGTGGACAAAATGTTTCGTGTAAATCACTTTTTATCCTAAATCTATTCATTTTTACACATGGAATTTAGCGCATTGAGAATTTTCTGGCTGTGATGACAGGTTGACGACCGATTGGCCGAACCGGTGACAAGTAAGCGAGTGACAGCGAAGGCGGTGCTGTGCATGCAGGTGACGAAGCGTTGGCTCATACTGGGTCTAGAGACGAGGACCATACACATCTTCGACAAGGACAGCCTGAAACTCTGCAATGTCGCCAAGTGTCCAGTGAGATACAGCTGACTGCCCTCTTACGTACCTGGCATCACGTCACGCTTCTCTGTCCATTCGTTGCTTTTCTAGACTGGGTATCCGAAGAGCATGTGTCTGTTTAACCATTTCCTGTATGTGGGCAGTAGAGACGGTTCGCTCAACCTATATGAATTTGATGATCGACTGGGCAAGCTGACATTTATTGAGGTTCATTCAAATTCACTCTTCCTTTAGTTTCGCACCAACTTTGTGGTTGCGCAATGATTACGCAAACGTCCCGTTGTACTTTTATGGCACTGACGTGGACGCTATGTACATACCAGTAAATCTTGTAGACTTTGCAAGAGGGAGACGATAGGAGGATGGAGGTACGTAGCGTACAGGCCACGTTAGGATCCGTCCTTACGGCTAACAAAGATGGCACGTGCAAAGTCTGGGAGCCGAGCAGTCAGCCCTCTCTACTGGCGACGCTGACGTTGGGATCTGAAATCTGTGATGTAATTACCATAGCTCAGTGGGAGTACAGAGCAGTTTGGTGTGTCTGGGATGTGTCCTAACACCACCTGAGGGGACCCCAGGGCTGCCTAGGTACAGGTCAGACCATTTTAGGCTTGTGATACCATATTCCCTCAGTCTCAGTGCTGGCGGTTGCAAGTACCTTGTGGCTGAGAATCTCAACTGTAAAATCTCTCCTTTTTGGACACACTTAACCAACCAAACTGCTCCCCACCTTTCCCTTCACTTCAATTCAGGTCACAGTTTCCTGGATGTAAACTTACTCTTATCTTGTTGCAGATGTCATACAGCGACGGTCTGCTGGCTGTAGGACTGAGCAACGGAATCGTCAGCATATACAGAGGTGCCCAGTCACCATAAACATTTAACACTACTTGTGATATGGAAAGCCATATTCAGCTAGACATTCGACATCAATGCTCAATAGATTTTTATTACCTTACCTGCATATCTGAATGTGCCAGTTAATCCTCTAACGGTTCTTTCACTTTCTCATCTATCATCAATCATGGTAGGAATAAAGAATCAGGTTGTCATGGATACACAACAACATATGGCGTGTCACCTGACTGACACTGAATTTTAATGAGAGACATTTCTTTGCCAGACTGATGAAATAGAGGATGCGGTTTGGAAACAATGCAGGAAAGGGAAAGTGGAGTTACTCTTTATACACCAATCCACAAGAGCAGCTCTCTCATTTAGCAGAGAGATGTCAACAATTGCAGCTATGCTCTCTAAACTGGTTCTATTCGCTGTTTTCTTATACGCAGTGAAAGCTTTTCAGCCACCAGAGTGTCTCGACCAGACTGGGTCATGTGACTGGTACATCAACTGCCTGGAATCAACATTCCACTGCTCCTCCAGTAACTACAGCTACCCCATCGGATTTGCTCATCCCATCTGCTTACGATTCGACGGCTACAAAGAATGGTTCTCCGAACGCGGCAGAGTGTTCTCACTTGTGATCAAACGATGCTTGCAGCAAAGGCTGGCGGAGGAGTTGAAGAAATTAACCTCAGAGCCGACGTGTCAAGAGATCGAGGAGCTGGGTTTCGGAGTTCACGATGGCTGTTACCTAGATAACAAGTTCTGTGAAATAATCACCGATTGGCCAACTCTGATCGTCGGCCTACGGGACGCATTCATTTCGAGACGATGGCGGGAGACCTGGAGCTCGGCAACGCGGCTACTGACTAGATGCGCAACGGATGGAGTTCTCAGTGTAATGGATCGATTCACGCTCCTGCTCGGTTCTGGCTGACAATCACCGAATCAATCCAAACATAACTTATTTCTGAACCAACACTTTGTTTTAGACATTCTTGTTTTATTTGCTGTAAATACACGATGGTGACATTAGAGTTTACAAGTCATTTATATATACAAGCGGCGTTGTCGCGGCACACTCATTCACGTACTGCCGCCGTCAGACCTGCAGTTGTCCGACTACCGACGGGGACTACGCGACCGAGATCGACTTCTGCTAGAGCCTGACGAGCTGGACGAACGTGACCTAGAAATTAGACGAAGAGGTCATTCAGTATGAAATAGGAGGGGACAGCTCCCTGTCTCCCAATATCAAACGATAATAGCAGCACTGTAAGGGACAACTGCATGTGTAGGACTTCGTAGTCAAAGTTGTCTTCTCCCTCATTTCAATCTGCAATAGCATGTGCTGGACAACACATCTATCGAAAACTGCTCATCGGTAGAGGGACAATCTATTATACATACACATCCACATACACATTTATGTACACATATTACCGACTGTCTTATATGATGGCTGCATGCAAAGTTCAAGCCTTTGCTACCTTGGTAAAACTAAATGGGGAAGAAGACAACTCCTGTTGCATTACTAAGCCTCGCTGCTTTAGAATGAGTGTGTGCGTTAAGGCGAGGATTTGTGTTCAAGTTTGGTTAGCGGTTGGACTGATACAGACATTGACCGGCTGTGGAAAGTTCTAACAATGGAACAGGAAGCAGTCTGTCTGTCTGTCCGCACTGGGCGCGTCGCCTCTCACACCCGGTTACCTGTCCCTCGAGTCCCTACGGTGGCGCGACCTCGAATGGCTCCGGGACGAACTGCGTGACGATCTGCTCGATTCGGAGCGTTTGCTGCCATCTTTAGATTTTGAGTCCTTCTTAACTTCCTCAGCGTCCTGAAAAAAAATGATCAAAAATAAATAAAAGAAAATGGTAAGCCGACAGACTAACGGACAGACTAACGGACAGACTAATGGTGTTACAAAATCAGCAGCGAAGGACTTGATCAACTCGGTGAATGCTGGCCGATCAGCATACTATTACATCATCTAGTAGCTCTTCACAGTTTCTAGTTTCTAGTTTCTACAAGCTAATGTGAAATAGTGCTGAAAATCGATAGGAAATAATCATTGCAATTTATTTACACCATCTACATCGGCACCCTAATCATTAGCCAGAGAGTGCTTGCTTTCTAACTCTTATATCGTTACATCATAGATTATATTATGGGAGTTGTGCTATCTTGCAAAAGGATTCCGTGACTAATACTGTAGAAGTGACAGAAATGTTAGCGTTTCTTTCAAAATCATCAAGAAATAATAATAATAGTGATCTAATGATAGCGATGTCATAAATGAGAAGACAACTCCTATACACATTGTAATGGGCATATTTTCTATAGTGAATTCCAACAATAGCGATCATTTTTCGTGGCTATTTTCGTGGCCGTTAGACCATCGCTATCAAACCGGCTCTACACTATTACCTAACAGCAGTGATCATTGCGCTGGCTCTACCCTCCATCAAATGAAATGAATACACTGATTCTTACGTCGCTGTCGAATGCGTATTTGCCCAAGTCATCGTCATCGCTGTCCTCCTCCTCATCATCCTCCTCATCTGGTTCCTCAGCTTTCTTGCTGACTACGCTGCTCTCGGCGGCCGTCTTACCCCTAAACTTCTTCTTGATCCTTCCGAACTAAAAGCAGAAGTGAACCCGGTCAAAAATATTCAGAGCTCTGTCATCATGGTGCGAGGCAATAATGACCCTAGTGCATCACCTCGTCATATTCCTCGTCATCAGAATTTCTCTGAATTTTCTCAGGGTTCTCATCTCGTTCCATAAAGCCACCGCCAAACCCGGTCCTTTCTTCGACATGGCCAACTTTAGGCGTGTTACAGACGTTGCAAGTGGCTCTCCTCGCCCAGTTTACATTGCCACATCTGTAGTAATAGAGACAAGCCAGCGTGTAACTTTTCTTGGTGTCACAGGGGAAAACAATGGCGCAAAAATTTCAGGGACATTTATGTTGTGGGCATGACATCACTCATACATGTAACAATGAGTCATGTAAGTAGTGTAAGTAGTGTAAGTAGTGTACATAGTGTAAGTAGTGTGCATAGTGTAAGTAGTGTACGTAGTGTACATAGTGTAAGTAGTGTACGTAGTGTAAGTAAACAGTCAAATTAATGTACATGACATCAGAACTCTCTATTCATACAGCAGAACATCTATTCACGTTTTCTTTTCTTGTATAAACTGGAGATATATTGCGTACGAGACAATAATAAGGAAAATGATATGAAATAATAATAATAATAATAAATGACACAGAATAAGCGAGTTCGCAACCCCGCGACGTATCCAGAGCACAAAACTCAATAAAGGACAAACTCCGTCCTGAGGTATTCCCATGGGCATGGCTTATTTCCCCCCCCCCTTCGAGATGTGACATAACCGTGACGAAAGACAGCAATTGATTCGACAAATAAAGCAGCGCGTGTCTCTACTAATAGAACTCATGATTAGCCGTCTTACTAATAAATCATTGGTGGAATTAATAAGCTTGCCTACTGATTGTACTTATCAGCACACTCCATACACATGAGGTAATCTGCTTCAATCTAGACGATCTTCCATTTCAACTGCAGAATTTAGATGACACTAAATATGAGAGCTGTGTTTGTACTCGAAGTTCATTAGAATTACATTGTAAAGATTAGATCGCAGTGGTTCTAGTGTACTATGACCAGTGCTCACAGTCAGTGTGAGCCCTACGCATCACTTTATGAGGCATTAGGACAGTGTAAGGTATTTATTGCAATGTATAGTAGTAGTAACAATAGTTCTCGTAAGAAAAGGCATTCGAATATCAGCATATATTCACTCCCTTTTAGCAAACCGTAACAGAAATTGAGAGTGATGAACAAGAGCAAGTTTATTAGTTGTGATAGCCAGAGAATAAGCGTAAGTAGCTGGTCGTAGCTGCAGATTAGCTCGTCCAACGATGAGTTTTAAGTCGAGAGCTAGCTGTAGAAAGCAATGAATAGGATGACGTGAATTTCAATCGGAGATTACATATTCCTGTGATGTGAGCCAATGGAGGAATAAAAATATTAAACAATATTTTTCGGGTAGGGTCCACACGCCGCATGAATTTGTCGCAGATTTATGATTACAATATTCGGCATGGAATATTTTGGAATTTTTTATTTGAAAAGTCGACATGTCGACATGTCGCAGGGAACTCGCCTAATGATGGTAATAATAAATAACAAAAATAACATTATTGCCCTTGCCCTAAAAAATGTGAGAGGGAGTATAGGTTATAACTTACGATTTACACTGCCAGTCATCCGGGCTGAACAGTCCTTTGCTCTTCTCTGCCATATGCTTACCGAGCTCCATACCTCCCATCTTCACTCTCCCACTCCCATTATCACGGCGTCTCTCTTTGAATTGGCAACAAAGAGTTGAAATTATATGGTCGTTACAGCTCAAACTTGTAAATGGAGCTACAATGCTCCTGTGCTCGCTGGAGTACCTGAACCACATCTATTGCATCGATCTCTTCGGGCAAAGTTCTTGTTGGCACACCTTGAACGAAACTTCATAAGATTCACATCGGGAAATAGGCACAGTACAAAACAGCATCACAATATCTTTCTTGCTGGCATCGACATGATACTGATACAATAGCCCGAGCTGAAAGCATAAACTGTCAAATTCCTAAATCTCCAATATATGAAGGTGGAAACTTAAGCATCAAGAATGTTCTCAATAGTATTTACTACGCTTACTTTGGATCAGAACAAATCCAATCTCCATCGTGTCTTCCTATACCTCTTGCCGCCATTGCTGATCGGTTGGTTACTGTCTGCAATATGATTGGTCACAGTGAGAATCGAACAACCAGTTATGATCGGTGTTTTAAAATGATAAAAAAATATTGAATCGCTGTAGTATAAACTAACTTTCCATACCTTATTTCCATCCGCTGGGCGTGTTCTTGGATATGATCCCAACCATTTATAGAACTTTGTCTTCGAACAAAGTTCGACGATCGGTAGACTCAATGAAGCTTGCATCCATCGTCGTGAACCAACCTAACAAGCTTCCTCCACCCAAAGCCTTTGCCCTTTGCCTCTGCCTAGCTTGTAGTGCATTCCTGCGTGCACCATACTAGCTGCTGGAAAATGGCTCTCCTCTCATCCGTCTTTGATTTTGTCTTCAGCCGTCCCTGGTTGGTAGTACTAGGCTTTGCGATATATTGTCTCGTATTTGCCATATCAGTACTCTTCTCAAAGCCGAAAGCAGGCAAGAATCCTTTTTTGGGTGACTGCAGAAGGCCACCGAGACCACTTGTTCACGATAAAGCTGAACGAGATAGAGTCCTAAAGCAAGGTTTGTCACCCAGCAATGACCGCTGGATAGATGCTGTGTTGTTTCTACCTGTACTCATCTTCAACGTTTCTCCAGGCTTCACCCAGAAGCGGATACCAGAGAATGTGGACGTCATAGTCATTGGTTCAGGTATAGCAGGCTTGACGACTGCAGCTCTATTGTCAAAGGCTGGAAAGAAGGTGCTTGTTCTCGAGCAGCATGACCAAGCCGGAGGTTGCTGTCACACGTTTGTTGAGAAAGGTTTCGAGTTTGATGTCGGTATGTGTTACCTACTTCACTAGAGCAGCAAGCAGTTTTAACTAGTTCACAGCACCATGGCATTCCTGACTGATTTACTCTGGCAGGTATCCATTACATTGGCGAAATGGAGAACAGGACCATGGGAAGGACACTGTTCGAGCAGATATCTGACGGTCAAGTACAGTGGGCTCCTTTGGACAGCAACTTTGATACCGTAATTACCCATGCTACTAGCAATCTAGATTGTGTTCAATTATTCCATCTATCCAGCGTCTTATTGTGGATGGCTATATTATCTTTCATTGTCAAGATTGTGATTGGCGAAGGCAATAACAAGCGGAGATATCCACTACTTAGCGGTAAGGGTAAGATGAGACAGAGTTTGATCGACTCGTTCCCTGATGAAGTAGAAGCCATCGACAAGTTCTTCAGTATGCTGAAGGTTTGCCATCTATGCATATATCTGCTCCGATAAAAGATATCCAGTCTGGGTGTTGTTCTGCTATGTTATCATGTGGTATTGTAGAACGCTCGTAATATGTTCAAGTATTTCGTCATGTTAAAAGCCTTGCCGACCACAGTAGTGAACATCGTGTTGAAACTGCGGATCCTGGACTGGCTAACGAACTACTCAAATCTGGCTCGTACCACCACCCAACAGTTCCTCGACAGTATCACCGACAACAAAGAACTGAAAGCCGTTCTTGCCTACAGCTTTGGCGACTACGGTAAGACTCTTGGCAATGTGTGCTCCTGCTCTCGGCTGAGTTATTCTGCGTTGGCAAGCAATGTCTGTCTGTTTGCTTTCAGGAACTATTCCGAGTGAATCCAGTATTCTAATGCATTCCATGCTGCTGAATCACTACCAGTATAGCTCCTCCTACCCTGTGGGCGGAGCCAGTGAGATAGCGTTCAATATAATTCCAGTTATTGAGAGGGCTGGAGGTCGAGTCCTTGTCAGGGCAAACGGTTAGCCTCCTTGTGTTCTCTGTCTCATGTCATGACACTGCCACTCTTATCCATCTCTCTCCCTTCAACCTCCGCTTCCCTCTCCCTCCCCCACCCACCCCCACAACAACAGATCGGAAAAGCCAAGTGGAGGG
>ERZ1740065.1134-NODE-1134-length-15590-cov-12.480914_pt1 | contig 15590 bp, 12 predicted proteins | sample MGYA00581738_ERZ1740065 | MGnify/ENA primary metagenome ERZ1740065 (study PRJEB43018, sample SAMN04849749) | marine metagenome | isolation source: floating plastic debris | place: Pacific Ocean | collected 2008-09-01 | study: EMG produced TPA metagenomics...
CCCTCCCTCCCTCCCCTCCTTCCTCCCTTTCTCTTTCTCTTCCTCTCTCTCTTCCTCTCTCCCACCCTCTCTCCCACCCTCTCTCCCACCATCTCTCCCACCATCTGTCTCACCACCTCTCCCACCATCTGTCTCACCACCTCTCTCCATCTCTCCCACCATCTGTCTCACCGTCTCTCCAACCATCTCTCTCCATCTCATTTTAGCAGCCCTGTCACAGAAAAATGGTAGTTGAACCACAATATGTAAATTGCGGCGCAAAAAATTTAATGTTTTAAGTCGATGGTGGACCAACCACTCTGCTCCCGGTGAGAATTTGTTTGCTCTACGTTTCCAGATTGGAATGGTGACGAGCAGCGTCAGCTGCATTCACACTACCGCCAGCGGTCAGGGCATCTACTGCGCCATCGGTGGCAAAGCTGCCAGCTTCTTGGTCACGTGCCGGAACCACTTGAACCAACGGGTGCCTCAGGCCGTCGACTGCCTGGAAGTGACGATATGCGGGCCAGATGGCAAGCAGACAGCAGTCGACCTTGCCGGCCAACACGACGGAGTATATCAATTCTCCTACTTCCCCACACTCACCGGTTGGTGTCGCCTCGATCTCGTCACTTTCTGCCTCGTGCGCGCGCGATCTGCCACTCACAGGTATCAATGTTTGCAGGTGTGTACTTGATATCGGTGCTAATCAGAGGCCGTCACATCTCTGGCAGTCCCATGTCAGTCAAAGTGAGGAAGAGGCGGAACTACTTCAACATCGGCTCCGCCCACCACAAGATAGGCAGTGACGGCAGCGGCGAGGGTCAGTTCTGCCGACCTTGGGGCGTGTGCTCAGACTATCAAGGTCACGTGATAGTTGCAGACAGAAGTAACAATCGAGTGCAGGTCAGCATTGCCATGTCATCATCACATTTACGTGCTGTTCGGTCCTAACTGTACTTCTGTTCCTATTGGCTGTCAAAGTTGACGTTATAACATAACTGCTTTAGATGTTCTGAGTCCGACGCTGTCCTGGGGCAAATCATAGGCCATACTTTGTCATACTGGAGATGTAATCGATGGCGCCATATTGTTTCAGGTATTTAACCCCGATGGGACGTTCAAACACGCGTTCGGAGAGACTGGCTCTGATCCTGGTCAATTCAACAGGCCCGCTGGCGTGGCCATGAACAGCAGAAACCACATCATTGTCACCGACAAGGACAATCACCGCGTGCAGGTACATAACCTTGACATAGCCGACATGGTGTTGCAAAATGCTGTGATTTTGTTGAGTAGACGGGCGCCAATCGCTTGCAGGTGTTTACGTTCGAGGGCCAGTTTTTGAGAGTTTTTGGCGAGAAAGGATCGCTTAACGGCCATTTCCACTATCCATGGGACGTCGCTTGTAACAATGAAGACTACATACTCGTATCGGACACACGAAATCATAGAATCCAGGTATGGCCCATTGTTTCCATTCTGTGTTATAGAGGAATAAACTACATTGACGCGCGTGTCATTCTATTTAGAGTTGTCTTCTCCTGGGAGTTATCGATCATTGTAGTTTCTTTTCTTCTGTAGCTCTTCAGCCCTGAAGGCCACTACCTCAATAAGTTTAATTTCCACGCGCCTCCTCACCAGAGGGTGCAGCTACCTCAACCTCGCGGCGTCTGCTTCACCGAGTCCGGAGACATTCTCGTTACCGACTTCAACAAACACCGGCTCATGTTTATCAAATCAAATTTCCAGGTAAATCTGATCAATATTATTATCGATCAATCAGTCAATCTTACAACGGCTGGCGATTTTCAACTCTTGAGCATTTTTAGGTACTATTTCTATCTTTGCTATTTTCGTCATCACAATTGTTGTTGGTTTTTAGTCAGTCCAGATGTTTGGCAGTGAAGGTCAAGGTAACGGACAGTTTTTCAGACCTCAGGCTATCACAGTTGATCTCGAGGGTAACATACTCGTCAGCGAAGGCAGGAACCACCGAGTGCAGATATTCAGACCCGACGGTTCTTTCCTAACCAAGTTTGGGTCTATGGGCGTCGGGGACAGCGAGTTTGATCGTCCGTCTGGAATCTGTGTCACGCCAGACGGCTACATCGTCGTCGTAGACTTTGGTAACAACCGAGTCATGTTCTTCTAACCGAGCGCTAGTCTCTCTCGTACTCACTTAAGCTCAGGAAATTAAGCAAACAGAATCTGTGTTGTTTAGAAGCTGTTGTTTTAAACATGGCTAACGCAGAGCATTCACAAGTAGCCCATTTTTCAACGATATTCTATCTAGGACTCTCATCTAATACCGGTAACTGACTGGAGCTCAGTATAAGCAACGTCTTTTCTTCTAGTTGGTCGACAGACCAATGCTCAGGGATCGTTTTGTTTTTTGCTACGACCTCATCGAGCTTGGAGCTCACTTACCAGTCTCCATGCTGCGGCTCTTCTTCTACCTCACTCTAAATAGGTCAAGGCCGGTTACCACGGTTACCCATGGTTGCCGTATTACTACTCGCTAATTTGTGCTGTTTTAGTGGCGATAAACAGTTTTTTTCAGACACGATATTAGTGCCTTATGTTATTATTAATTATGATATACGGGTTTTGAATTTAGATTTCTGTCACGCACAGTACATTATATGGTTTAGTTTTGTGTCCTTTATTAGTTACCGATAAGTTATATCTAGGCTCAAACTCTCATCGGCATAAATAAACGTTATGAATTAATCTTGAGGTGTCACATGACTTGGCACTTGTCACATGTTGCCATAAATGAACTCCAGTGCTAGCTGGACATTGCCGCCAGCGGCCTGTAGTGCCTGTGTTGCCACTCGGTCATCGGTGATTCCCATATCGCGCAGCTGCTGCAGCTGGCTGTCGTAGTTTGCCCCCTCTCCTCCAGATCGTGTAGGCTGAGCTTGCGGAGATGAGGAATGATCTGGGGTGGTCCCCAGAGCCTGTAGGATGATAGATGATTGTAACTCATACCGCTCAGATGGAGCAGCTGATAGTTCTTACCTGTGACAGAGCTGCAGATAGCTGACTAGTGGTTGCAGGTGTGCTACTCTGGCTGGTCTGACCCACTTGCCCAGTGGCTGCAGGTGCCCTGGCAGCCTGTGCAGCAGCTGTAGCCAAGGCTTGGGCCAGCTGGTTAGCCGTTATCTGCCATGACTGCTGGATGTAGAGACCACATATTGATTGCACAATGCGAGCCGCCCTAGTCAGACTGGCTAGCAATCAGCTAATAACATACCTGCGTTCTATTGGACGTTGAGGTGGAGGGAGCCGGCTCTTCCTCCTCGTCCGACATGTGATCGAGAGCATAACTCCGACTAGTAGATGGCTGGCTCTTGTTGCCGAGGACAGTCGCCCTCTTCATGGCGGCGTCATACACCTTCACAGTGGCAGCAGCCAGACCTGGGTGCTTCTGGATGATTCTGAAACAGGCAGCTTCACTAACAACCTGACAAAAGGTTTGGTAATGAATGAACAAATCGATATGAGAATCCCAATAAGACCCACACCTCATCCTAATCTATCGCCAGTGTAAGAACATTTACCTACACACAAGTCAATGTCTTCTGAGAATATGAGACACTCTTTGTATGTGAGTCCAGTTGGTGGCAAGCATTGTCAAGTGCACCAATGTTCTCCTGTCCTCCACCGCTGCTGCTGATACAGTGCTAACACACAAATATTCTGTGCACCGGAAATCTTTGCACTTTCTACTACCCAGTTTGACTTTCTACCATATGGTGCTTTCCAGACATCGGAGTAAGAAGGTCAAAATGAGAAGGAGACGAGTTGCAGAGAGGTTGCAAAGAGAATGCGAACTCACCTCTCTATACTATTCGGCTCGGCTAGCACTAAGACTGCGATGACATTGGGGTCTTTGAGGATCACTAGAAATGAAAACAAACCATATGTGAACGAAGATCGGCACCTCAGTCTGCATGAGCAGACAACTCCAGCTGCAAGACTGCAGTTGTAAAGCTACTCCTCACAATATGTTGTAAAAAGAAGCAAAAAATCACAGATGCAGATAGACATCTATATATAGATATCTGGTTCATACAAAGCTAATTATTTTTAGAAATTATTTGACAAAAAGTCACATGGTTCTCCTGATGGTCTCCGATGATTTCGCTGAATGTCTATCAGTAAAAATGTCTTTGTAACGATCCACACCGACAAAACTACACCAACATGACCAGACATGTCAGCTACTTAGACATGTTCTTTATGCATCCCACACAATCATTACTATTGTCATCGACATCACAATTACTGTTATCATTGGAGCAGTTTTTACCTTGAGCAATCAAATCTGTCCTGAGCTCAGGGACTGATGCAATGATTTGGTCAATCTTGTCTCCTGATGAGCAGACGGCTTCCACTGCAGCTCGATACTCGGGACGCATCAGCCTCGTGAGAGACTCGACAGCCTTCTCTTTAGTTGGTGGAGGTATAGCTTCTGTTACAAGAACGCCAATGACTCCATGAGTCGTATACACAACGGAGTGTTCATGAATGGCACTGAACCCAATATTACCTTCTGGATTTGTAGGTTTTCTCCGCACAACTACATTTAAAAACGAATGATTTCGCAGCCTGAGTGGGTGTCCATTGGCCAATTTCCTTCCACAATACATGATCTCTAAAAATAGGGATCATACGACTCTGACAGTGTGAGATTACACAGGCACTGAGACATGTACAGTGTACAATCGTCATTCATTAGAGCACGCTAACGTAACGAACCTAGATTTCCATTGGTCATTTCTACCTCTGCGCGTAGTCGTGACTCCAGATCTTCAAACGTTGGCGTGTTGTTGGTGAAACCAATCTTGACCAGCTTTCTCGACAGACTAGATTCCCCACTTTCCGCCACTTTCTCGTAGACTTTGACATTAAGCTCCATAGTCGTCTCAGATTCCATATCTGTATCACTAAAACATTTGTCACTGGTCAGAGTACTAGTCTGAAATTATGCTAGAGTACATGATGCTACTGTATAGCGTATGCAGGGTAGAAACTGAGCTTGAGTACCAAAAGATCACGTAAAATCTGTTATGTGCTTTTAACAGATCCATTCCATCCATTTGTAAAGTTCCCATTTTGGGGTGACAGAAATTATTTTTTCAAGTAAATTTTATCAACAACAAAAAATCATGCTACAAACAACTATCTCAGATCGATTTCAGAACACATAGTCGTGACCTAGGTGTTTAAATATGTCTCATACATATATAATTTACTTTACAGTAGTTAAACAACATACTAACTTAACGTTACAATGATAATTCATTTTGACTTACAGACATACAAACCTTACCAAACGCAAAGACTGCCAAACGGAGTACTCGTAGAGTTATGGGAGTACTCCTCCCTCTGTAAATCTCAAGCACCGCACTGAATAATACAAATACTTTTTTCATATTTTCTTTATAATTTCAAACATTACAAGTCATGTGATTTAGAATTAAAAAATAATAGTTCCTATAGATTAAAAAATATTGTGAACTATAATTTTCAAGATATATGAGAAGTTGGTGAGTACTACGTACTACGGTATTGTTGACTGAGAGCAGTGCTGCACGTGCCACACATTCTCAGATGGACCGTCAAGATCATGAGCTTCCCCTCTATTTCTCTTCGTGTCCCTTTAGATTGAGGCGAGCGAAGCTATCGATTCAAGGAATTCACATCTTCCGTCTGTTTTTCTTCCTTTGCCCTAAGTATTGCAGTAAGTGATAAATCTGTACTTCAGTGAATTGAATGATACTGTTGTAGCCTCGAGCGTTCAACTCAGCAATTCCTCTCTCACTTGCGGCTTGGTACTATGTTATAGCCGCGCAAATGTCCTAAAACTGTTTCTATGCATGATTTAACACTTCTGGTGCAACGCGTACACATCTCGCTGGTCTTTAAATCCGTAATCATGCGCCTGGTAATGTCTCAAAGCTGCAAAAAAAACTTGAATCCAGTCATTTTAGTCCAGTCATTTCATGGTTCAATGTTTTAGTGTTCTTACGAGTCTCCTGCTGGCATCAGTTCTTTTGTCATTTGTGATCTCTTCCTTTCCTCATTTCGTTGTTATCCTGAGAGCAGTATTGTGCCGATTGTGATGAGGTATGGGCATAGAATGTGTATGTATGTCTGTAGATGAAACTATGACGCGTCATGCTGATAGTTGTCTTGTAATCTATACTCGTTGGCGCGGCCTGCATTCTATGGGCTGTGAAATTAGCTAGATGTAGGTAGATTTGCTCCTAAATTCGAAGATCAACATGTACAAGTAAATGATGGAGTTGTCATCTCATGTTTTGTATACTTCATATATATACGTATATATATACTCAGTACAGAGTAGTTTCTCGCATAGATTTGAGTTCTTTCTCCATCCGTTTATGGCTAGAAGATTGTATCAGCTGAATTGCGAGTATATATTATCTATTGTCCGGGTTGCTGCAGGACGTGTTTGGTGATAATTTTCATTTAGCGCTTTATCGTGTAACACTGATGGTGTAGCAATTTCGGCTGTCTCTCTGCTATTTAATACTATGTCATCCCCTATGTCCACTGGGCATGCAGCATTCCACTTACTAGTGAAACTGCCCCAGAAAAGCCATATCTAGTGGTATCTGCTATGTGTGTGCAAGCTGATCTCTGTCTAGCTTTACTCAGTTCTCAAGTATTTTAGTGGCCTATTGATACTTTTTCACTATTGTTGCATTCTATGAATTGGTGGTTTGTGATTGGCGTTTCGATAGGGGAGAGAAATGCTACGTATGAATGGGCTGGTTCAGATAGCGTATGGCCCATTTACATTACCGCGCGCTTGCCTGCTGCGCACTCCAGCGAGTCTGACCAGCCGAACTGTACGTGCCGGCAGTTGTGTCTCGGCTCTTTATCTGTCAACTTCGTCAGCCATTCATAATCGAGAGGTCATAGTGTGTGCGTTATCAGCAGGCAGTGCCTGCTGTACCTCCGTACCTCCGTGTCTGTCGGGCTGCGTGTGTATGACTGTGTGGCACATCAGCTCCTACGCCTGCAGTAGCTACTGCTGAAAAAGTGAGGTGAGAGGGCAAGCTATTGGATTACCGCAAAGACTGCTGCAGCGTAACCACAGGCTATGCGTTGATTCAGTGTGCTCCACGAGCGGCTGCAATATTGTACTGCAAGTAGTTGGGTAGATAGAGCCGAGATCCTACTGGAACTACTTAGATATTGTAGCGCTCATGTCGCCGGTGTCATGTTCTTGTAACTTGGACGAAGCTGTGGATATGGACACCCATTCTGTGTGGAGGCACAGCAGCCGCCGGTGAGCTCAAATCAACTATGATTCTGGTAGGAACACGAGTTACGGAGACACTAGGGGGCGCCGCTGGTGGCTGACTGTTTCCAGTCATGATGGTTTACCAATTCATTGCATGACTAGACAATCAGTCACCACGGTCGTCTCTCTCACTCGCCATCAACTGCAGCTATGACGGTTACCTTTACCTCTACACTCACCATCCCACTCCTCTAAGCCCCTACTAAACCCCCTTTTTCTCTCTCTCTCTCTCAGCGTCTCTCCGATTTCCTCTCTTCGTTCTTTCTTCCACTCAGTAGAACAATTCTGACTGTATCTACGCTGGTTGGAGATAAGTGCCAGCAGTAGCGTATACCTTAAACTAATAAGTTTTTGTAGTCTTATCAAGCTTTCTCCTTGTACTGTAGGGTATAGAGTAGTATGCACCTTTGTGTTAGCTAATTTTGATTAGGTGTTGTGGGCCACTGCCTCAGCGCTACCTGTGAAGTATGCAGAGGTTAAGGGTTTTGTGACCTATCATTGTAATCAATTCCATTCCTTCTCAGCAGTGATAATTGCTTAACTAGTCCGAAATGTACACTCAATTTTTCCTCTCCGTGCCGAGAATGAGAAAATGGAGCTCTATACCAGTGTAATGTTGGCAGCTGAGAGGAGCAGAGCCGTGCTGCTGGGTGCTACCGCACTCGCGTTGTAGTGGCAGCACTTCGAGTCATGTTGTGACCTTACCATGACTAGAATTATTGTCACTGCATTGTGAGTGAGGGTATGGTGGACTGGGGTACAACAGTAGCACTTGGTGACAATTTAAACTGGCCAACAGTGCGTAGCTGGATTGTTCTTCGTTATGCGTTGACAGAGCGTTTGGCCACAACGCTGCCAACTGTTGAATCCCAGTAGCTGTGTCTATCAAATTGGGATTCCAATCAAGTCAGCAGTTATGGTTTTCCGGCACACTCACCATGGGGTGGTAAGTTATTCAGCTGGGCTGAGCCTAGCCAGCTTGACATTGCATTTCACTGGCTTGTTTGCTCTGCAGGGAAAGCTCAGCTTACGCTGAAAGAGTTTGAGAACAACTGCATGGGCATTTACTCTCGCCGTATCATTGTTTGCTCAGAGAATAGAGCTGAAAAGAGCGCTGATCGCTCATTGTACTTACGAATAGCATCCTTTATCCGCCAGCCTACTAAAGCTCAGTATTAAACAAATAATAGAAGCACACAAGTCTTTTTATCATTGTTGCCCTTAATGCATGGGTTGCGGTTAAGATTTTTGACTAGGCACAAATATGCTCACCATTGTCCCGCATTGAACGTGGGGCGCGATCCATTGTTGCTGCGCGAAATTGCTGTATTTATATAAGAAACATGTACACGTTAGTTATCCTGCAATGAATGTAGTTATTATTTACCACAATTATTACTTTTTGTTCTTATCATTAAAGGGCTGCCAAAGAAAACGCCGCAAGGCTTTCTACTTTAGACTATCAAGCGCACCCGAGCTGAAAATGAAATGTTTAAACTTGTTAAAGAACGATGTTAATCTATCTGACATCTCACTGGATGTGTGGATGAAAGAAATGAAAGGTCCCGTCAAGGTAGAAATAACACGGCCAGCGTCAGTGTCTATTATTACTAATAACTCAACACCTTTCCCTAATCGATCGGAAAATCTGATTTGACGCTTTTGTTGCTTTTTAATTTACTTCAAAGTTGTTACTTAGTTGATCTCAGATCTGCACTAACTTTTTGTGCGTCTGTTTGCATTGTTGCCACGTACATATTGTTTACGCAACAAATAGCATTGGCATAACTGTGAACATACTGCAATTACAATGTTCGAGTGCGTTTCCTGCGCAGTGTATGAGAGCCATATGAGCCATGTATATACATATGTAAGCGCTTGATAACATAGAGCTTACCCAGTCAGTGAACACCAACTAATTGCTCTGTATTCGTAGCTGCCTAAACACATTCATGTCTGCTATTCACTGCCACGCAAGTTATTTATATCGGATTTATGTCTGCTGCGCGCAGCCATTCCTCTACAGCTAATCCATTTGATTTCTTTATTCCTGTGCTAGGATACGGCATTCAGTGTCGCTCAAGGTGACTGGTCAGTGTGTAGTCAGACATCTACAAACTTTGTCTGTCGGCCAAGATTCAATGACTACCAGGAAGAACCACTCGACCTGTCAATGAAGAAGGAAGATAATTCAGCGAGCAGACAACTCTCCGATGACTTGTCTACCACGTCTATGATAGCTGACCAAGTAGCTGCCCTTTCTACAGATGATCTAATTATATATAGAATTCCCCAGTTGTATCTACATGTAGAGTGCATCAGCCCTCCTCCCACTCGCTCTCATCCCTTTCCCCTCCATCTTATTTTCTCCTTTCTCCCTCTTCCCCTGCCCCTCCCCCTCTCACCTCACTCCCTCTCACCCCTTTCCCTTGCTGTACTCCCCCTTCCTCTCCCCTCCCACTTTCCCCCACCCTGTTCCATCTGTCTGTCATACGTAGGTATTTAGTTAGTAAGATTGTATCACCTAGTTGTTTGGAATTCTATCCAGCCATTACAAAGACATATTTATCTGCCATATAGTATCTGATAAAAATAATTAGGCATATACTATAGCACTTGACTATGTATGCAGCCATAGTTGTTTGATCTCGATGATATACCAGCCACTGTCTAGTTATGCTACCTGATATGTGTAACTAAATTTTCAAGCAGCATCTGAACAACAATAGGCGCTGTAGGATGTGATTTCTCTAATATCTCACCTACTGTCATCTTGTATTTCAGCATCAGCGTTTTGTGCCCGACTCTGGCATTGAGACAGAGAGTGTACGTGAGACAGACCAAAGCCACAGCTTTCATAAATGTGGCAGCAAGCTCTTTCTTGAAGCATCAGTGCCAGCTGAAGATGAGAAAGTGGACACAACTCCCAAGTTTTTGTCTGATCGTCATGGAGTTGGTAGATTAGCAGTACAAGCTGATCCATCTGTGTCCACCACAGTCAAACAATTCAAGAAGGTCTACAGCACAATGAAAAAGCCAGGCGGCAGCCAGAAAACAACTCCATCAACCATGATGGCATTTCAGTCTACTACCCCAACATCTGCTGGTCAACTGGTGAACAAGCAGGGTAAAACAACTCCAAAAACTGCATCACTCAATCAACAGATGCAGCGTCAGTCTACCCCAACATCTGCTGGTCAACTGGTGAACAAGCAGGGTAAAACAACTCCAAAAACTGCATCAGTCAATCAGCAGATGCTGTGTCAGTCTACCCCAACATCTGCTGACCAACTCAGAACAGCTACTAACCAATCGACACCATCTTGGCTGAACAGCATCTATCAGCAGCAGATGAATGCAATGAGACGGTGGCGAGTCAGTCGGCAGAACAAGAGACCCCGCCACCAAAAGGTACTCATCATACAGTAGGAGAAGATAGATCCCAATAAATCGTCTAAGTGAATGCGGCCTACAGCTCTTCCATATTAGCAACATGGAAATAGTGGTGCAGTAAAGTGTGAAAAAGATAGATTTTGTGCATTAGTTTACTCTATAACTTGTACCGTAGACAGATGAGGAAATGGAGTCAAGAGTAGATCAATAAACGTGTGGAAACATAGAGATGCAAAAACATAGAGGCAAAGACAGAGAGATATAGATATATACATAGGAATATACATATGCAGAGACATAGAGGTATAGGAATATAGAGGCACAGAGATACAGATATACAGGGATATAGAGGCACAGAGATACACATATGCGGAGATATAGAGGCACAGAGACATACATGTAGATATGTAGATATGCAAGGATATAGAGACCTAGCTATACAGGGATATAGAGCGATAGCCTAAGATTCTGAATTTCCTAATGTAATCTAGCCATCAAATCAGTTATTTGGTTGTTGTAGAGCGAGAAAACTACAACTAAAGATAAGAATGCTGACGGAGCGCTGCCAACTAGCGTAATTCAAGACAAGAATGTGTCAGCCAAAGAAGTTATCGTCAACTCAAACACTACCTCGGCAGCAGCAAACAACATGAATATAGAAGATTTTTATGGCAAGCAAGCCAACAGTTCACAAGTGAGCAGCAGAAGTGACTGTAAATCACATAAGAGTTCAGCGAGAAAGACTCACAAAAGAATGCTAAGTAGACGGCCCCACACTCTGAGAAAGGAAGGTTTAGCGCGCAAAAAGAAACTTAGACGGCCAAAATGCACGATTACTGCGGTAGCCAGGGAGCTGAGTCAACTACTGAGATGCCACAGAGAATATCCCTTGCTGGCAGGAGGAGAAAATTCCCAACCTACCAGCGGTGAGCGCGCCTCCAAGCAGGCTGCTCGCAAACAAATACAAAGGCAACTTGATGAAGTTCAGATCACCGACTACATGTGAGTTCCCAATCCCTACACATACTACACATACTACATGTACTACACATACTACACATACTACACATACTACACATACTACATGTACTACACATACTACACGTACTACACAAACTACATTTATTACATGTACTACACATACTACATTTACTACATGTACTACATGTACTACACATACTACTTTTATTACACGTACTACACATACTACATTTACTACATGTACTAGACGTACTACATTTACTACATGTACTATGTTTACTATGTACACTACACTTATCACACATACTATGTGTATACTACTCACACTACACTTAGTACCAGAGGTGTAAACTGAGCTCGCCCAATCGTAATCGATTACGCAATATGTCATTAGTCGCGGTAATCCGAAATCGTAGGCCAACCAATTGCAATCAAACTGGTAATTGTGCCTTATTACCACCAATCGCCACCCAATCCCAATCGTTTCCCCAAGATTACAATCCTAACCCTGGCTTGAGCACACAATCGATTGCGTAACATCACTCCCACCCCCTCCCCTCCACTAAATATCCTTTGATCTTAGCTCAGCTTGCTTTCACAAGTACATCACAGTTCACAGCAGAGTATTAGGTAACCAATAATTGGGTGCCGGACCTAATAACGGCATACTTGACAAACACTTTATGGAGTGCCTGTCTAGCTAACGGCCGAGAGTCTTGTGTAGGGTTTTCAATACTCTGGAAACGCTAGCTTACTGGTAGTAGCTGATACTAATCTGTCCAGTCAGTACAGTGGCATAGCGTATAAACAGTGAACCGCTGGTCTTCCTCCAACCTATTTATACCAGCGGATTTCCTTTTTCATCAGGTTTACTAGTCACTGATACTAACTACAACTCAACATCATGTCACATAGCAACAGGCACTGTAGAGTGGTAGTAGTGGCAGAGCTGAATGGCTTGTGTGAAAAGACCTGTGATGTCATTTTCTACATGAGCATTGGAACTGATGGAAAAACTTGCTCAGTAGTGTAAAAGTGTTATGTAAGTAGTAATACAGTTTAGTCGTTACCCGTATCATATTTGCCTCTTTTAGAGCTTATGTTACACTCAGCAATAATTGCGATTCAATCCCCAATCCCAATCGTATTTAGCCGTAATCTGCTTGGTTTCTTGGATTGGCAAGCGTAATCCAATCGAGCTCGTGATACAACTCAAGAAGGCAATCGGGATTTAGTCGCCAATCGTTACACCTCTGCGTAGTACAAATACTACACATGCTACATTTACTATACGCACTACATTTACTGTGTTGGTCATAGGTGGTTGTACAACTGTGTTTCCCTGTCTTTAGTGACAAGAGGATCACAAGAAATCTGCTTCGGTCTGTCTGCTATGGTGATGGGAATGCTGACAATTCCGATCATACGTTCTGTAATACAGATCCTATGACGCATGGCTTGTTGATGTGAACAACTTCGTATCAGCGACGACGTCTGTGGAAATGGCTTCAGCATGCAAAAACCAGCAGAATCCTTTACCCGTCTCCAGAGTCTACTATATTTAGATGAGTAGTTTCAGTTCGCTGACTAGTAGTTGATAGTGTAGTATGATTGTACTATGTATTTCCAGCAGTATGCGAGTTCAATGCTACAAAATGAAACTGTCTTTAGATGAAAGCGTAGATATTTTGTCAGTAAATGAGATAGCCGTATAGCACCATGCTAACATCAATCATATAGCTAATAACTCTGCTTCTAGCTTGTTGAAAATAGTAACCGAAGTACTTGTTTTCAGCTTCGTATATTTCGCGGAAAACGCAATTCATACTCTTACTTACTACGCATACTAGCCCGAGAAGCAATATACGTGTACATCCGGTTTAGCAGCGAAATTAGGATCTAGGACTATCGAATGAAGATAGGGCTGGCAGTGCCTGCGTGTAGGAGTTTTCTTCTCAGTCAGAATCGAATTCCGACTATGCCTCACCTCAGACGACCTGTTGGCATTGGCAGCGCTACTTGTTTGGGCACGGTGGCTACGTGATCAATTCAGCGTCCTGCTCATGCATTATGCATCATTCACCATTGCCTGGACAACCAGAGGGCATAAGGGAGGACTAGTGACCTACTCAATGCAAACAGTGAGCAACACAAATTGAGATGTTTTGAGCCCCCAGTGAACTCTCAAACTTGTCCAGCGCCGTACTGCATCACAACTACTTTGATTTATTCCTTATGTGGAGTTGCCCGCCCATTCAATTGGAGGCAAACATTTACAGCGCTCAGCTGCTGACAATGACACATCGTGAGTCGTTATTGCAGCAGCACAACGAAACATGTTACATCAAGGAGTGTGTTCACTATTCAGCATCCATTCAGCCATTGTTAAAATGGATGTTTGTGTAGTTGCCATTGTATAAACAGTAGACAGCAGACGTGTATTCACTGGGTGAATAAGTGGTCTGAAACAATTTGATAGGAATCACAAGCTGGTAATATTCGTGTCAAAATAACAGGCGGAAGTACGATCTTTATACAAACATCCATAAATATCATGCGAATGTGCAGGCACACAAATCGTACGCCTCACATCTAAGGAAGCAGTAGCTATGGCAGTACATTATCAGAGCACTACCTCTCCTAGTCATCATGATTCAATCGTTTTCAGCTACACACATTGCGGATTGCACAGACCCACGCATATTCAGTCTGTTTATGTAACATAGACCGATGGAATCACGATCGCAGGTAATAATAACAAACTCCGACATCACGTCTTGATTAGGTCATTTATTCTAGGCTGCCTTTGATTTCATACTACGTAGAAACGATATCACTGGAGGTAATCAAACTAATGTTATTTAGTAACAAACAGCTCATCAATACATTATCAGTAACAAGAACACTCCGCATTGATACAACGCTCCCAGTACAAACATTCTCTCCGCTCCTTTAGCTCAACGCGCTATTCACCTCAATGGGAATTTCGTATAATAATCGTTTTTGCAAGTAGCAATGAAACTTACTAGTCAGCTTACGGTGTGTCATAGCTGCACCGTATAGAATATTACGGAAGACGATAAAGCAGCTACTGGTGTATAGAAGGACGCTGACACTGCTTCAGTACAGTTTGCAATGAGCCGGAGAGAGAGAGAATGAACATGAACGCGCTCGGTTGGGAGGTGGCAATATAGTAGCAAAGAATATTCTTAATTGTCCTTAGAATTCTGGGTAACTGCTCTGGCCAATCAGCTTACAGGCCAGTAAGAAAACCTTGGGAATACTTTGTAAATTCAGGAAGCATTAACGAAAAGTTAGAAACACGGTTTAGTATGATGGTAGCAGTATGATAGGAGCGGTTTGGAGATAGCAGGTAGGAGTGGTTGGTCAGTCACCCCGACTAGGATGGATCGTGAGCAACAGCTGACCAGGCAGCGACTACGTGATCGAACTGGCAGCGACTACATGATCGAGCAGGCGGCATCAGATCTCTTGCTGCCTGCAAGCCTCGACTTGGCGCGATATCGCTCCAGGAACTCGAGCTGTTTCCTGTTCAGCGCCCCGCGTCGTTTACTACAACATCAGTAAATCAGTGAGACAGGCTGTGAGGGTGCAGATATGCAGAGGTGGTGACAGATTGTACTTACGCTCTGATCAGGTCGACAGCTTCCTCGTATTTCATACCCAGCTCCATGAGAGCGATAGCCACCAGTACAGGAGCCCTGCAACGCCATATATAGGTCATATATTTCAGATATAGGTCACTAGTGGCCTAGGACTGCCTACTGATGCCTGCCGCATGTGTAAACCAGAGTCGGTTATGTAAATGAGCGGTAGGTATCCAGCTCTCTCTCTCTCTCCCTCTCTCTCCCACTCCCTCCCTCTCTCTCCC
>ERZ1740065.1135-NODE-1135-length-15586-cov-11.265855_pt1 | contig 15586 bp, 18 predicted proteins | sample MGYA00581738_ERZ1740065 | MGnify/ENA primary metagenome ERZ1740065 (study PRJEB43018, sample SAMN04849749) | marine metagenome | isolation source: floating plastic debris | place: Pacific Ocean | collected 2008-09-01 | study: EMG produced TPA metagenomics...
GTACCACTCCCACCTGTCCACTTCCAGAGACGTTGTACCACACCCACCTGTCCACAGCCAGAGATGTTGTACCACACCCACCTGTACACTGCCAGAGACGGTGTACCACACCCACCTATCCACTAACAGAGACAGTGTACCACACCCACCTGTCCACTGCTGGTTACCATCGAAGAAGTCACCAACGAGGATTCTTGCACCGAATGACTCGTCCTGCAGGCGGTCGTAATTCTCTCCAATCACGCGGATATTACGCGTGAGCAGACCAACCTCTGTACTCATGTCCAGAGAGTAACTTCCATAGCTCTGTCTCTGGGCTACAGATTAACATGCCTTCATTGACAACGGGACCAACCAAGATATACATGTAGGTCTGACCTATCATACACACCGGCATGAGAGAATGACAGCGACTCGTTCAGTGTCAGCGTCTTCTTGTCACTGCTAACTGTGACTACTCGCCTCTTCTCTCCCTCCCACGCACTCTTACCAGAGGCTGCTATGACGATATCATCTCCAGCCACCCAGTCAACCTGGTCAAAATATAGTGCTGTACCATCGCTATCAGACATTTCCTTCCTCTCCACCGCAGTTCCCTTACCTCCTCTTGCAGTGTAATACTTGCATCGCCTGCGTTAGCCGGAGTGTCCAGCCTAGTCCAGTAAACTTTTTTGGGCAGTCCATGCATGTCGAGACTGCCGAAAACACCTAGTGAGATATTGCACCACGTCGGTAATTGTTGCATGGATGGCACCAGTGGGGCTGAATAGATTATCCTGTCTCACTAACCTATAGCCTTGGCGCCAATAGTCGGTCCACCATATGGCAGATTGAGCTCTGGCGAGGACCAATCACCCCTGAGGATGATATCAACATTGCCTCTCATTGGTTTGTCTTCCCAGCCGACAATCATCCTACCGCCATGAAGGAATACATGGCTGGCAGAGAAGGTGAAGTCCAGATGGCGACCTGAGATGATACGACCCATAGACATCTAGATTCAACTCAGCACACTAAAACAAACAGGGAGATGGCAGCACATACCGCCGACAGCGGCGTGCTCAAATTCCAGCACACCACGGACGATCAGACGATTGACCACCACACTTTCTACATCCAGTACCATCCAGTCGTCTGTAACCGAGACAATCAGCAACATTACAGTAACAACATAATAATACTACAAGAGTACGACAGTACAGCAGTCAAACAGCACAACAGCGTAACAGTACAACGGTACAACAGTCCAAGAGTATAACCGTGTAGCAACGCAACAGTACAACAACGCAACAATGCAACAGTACAGCAATGCAACAGTACAACAGTACAGCAACGCAACAGTACAACAATATAGCAATGCAACAGTACAACAGTACAACAATAAAACGACGCAACAGTACCACAACATGACAGTACAATAGTGTATGACGGTTTAATTGTTATGATGGTATAGCAGTTTATTCTAAGTTCAGCTCTTACCGTTGAGAATGGTGACATTAGTGAAGGGTTTCGGAACGCCGAAGGTTCCGTCACCGTTGTTTCCGCCCCAGCCAGGCTCGGCAGTTTTCCAGCTCGATTTCTAGAGGGTATTGATAACAGGCAGTGCGAGTCATGGAGGGAGGCGAGTCATAGCGGGTGGTGTGATTTAAGCAGCCTCACTCACCTGGGACCAGAAGATGGCATTGGCTGGCCTCTTCATTGGAGGTTCAACCTGGTTAGGATCTGGAGGCGGTATGCAGTCGTTGTAATAGCAGACCGTAGATTTGAAGTCAACGGATATATCCCTGGAGTAGCCAAGACTGCGAGCGGACCGAGCCTTCTTACCAGAGACTGGCAATGAAAGACATGAGGGTAACGGCTTGTAGAGAGAGAGAGAGAGTGGGGGGGGGAGAGGGGGAGGTCACCTAGATATCGCTGCGCTTACCCATATAAGATATGGTGAGATTGGAGTCCAGATACCAGTCACCATGTGTGTTACTGCTGAAGGTGAGGGCCGTGGATGACTCGTTTCTCCGCTCCTTACCCGTCAACTCCAGCCTGTCTGGCTTCTGGTAGAGTTGCTGTTGCATGATGACATAGTCAGAGTTCTAGAAGCAGGACAGTAGCCATAGATCATGGGTACGGGAGGGGGGGGGTGGCTGGCTATCCTAGTTATAACCACTCACATTGAACATGTAGTACACGCCTGTGTTAGACATGTTGACGAACTGCGACCCATCGATGTAGCTCATCTTATACGTGGAATGACCCATCAGCATAGCCATCCAGCCCTCAGGGTGGGTAAGCCGCTTCCGGAGCCAGGGTACCTCACTCAGCCCGTGTTCAGTGCTGAGAGCTACGGACTTGAATTTCAGGGACGACGGTAGAGGCTGCCAGGATATGAATGATGCAGTCAGGCTGTCATCAGTAGCGGATGAACGGTGTGTGTAGTCATACTTACATTGTTCCAGGAGTAGCGATGGAATGGCAGCGTTGTGCGACACAAAACTCCGCCCACTTGGCCTCCACTCCATTCTGGATCAGTTACGCAGATGCTGGGGTCGAGGGAAGGATTGTACGGTACAACCTTGGAGGAGGCAACGCCGGAGAAACTGCCATCAAGATCTTCATAGGCAGCCTCATGCTCCCACCTGAATGCCGCCTTGTTGTCAGTGTCAGTCCATTTTATTCCTATCATAAGATAGTCATCAGTGAAGGTGAAGGTTGATTTGATCGGTGGACGCTGGCTATAGACTCACCCTTGAACTTGTAGGTATATCCGCCGCATCCATGCGTGCACTTTCCTGTTATCGATGTCACTCCGAGGGCGGAGCAGCCTCTGTTGTTGAATCCAGTAAACTCTGTGTCACTAGAAAGCATAGGCAGATAGGAACAACGCGATCTCAAACGCAGTGGCAATGACACAGAGGCAGTAGAGACTGATTGCACCCAGTGGAGGGTTTAGGCAGGGCTGTATGTCTCAGAGCTGGATATATATGAATTAGCCTAGAGCGTCTCAACAGGCTGAAATTACTCTCTGTGATTTTCTCAAAGGTTTTTTTAGAGTCTGAAATTGCGTTTAATGAAAAACCTCAACTTAGTCGCATTATTTCGAATCAAGCTATGGCTTCCTCCTGCCTGAATACTGTACATCGCCCACAAAAATGCAGGACCCAGGATGCAGGACGCAGGACTCAGGACGTAGCGGCGCAGGACGCAGTGGCGCCTCAGTAGTTTTTCCGTGTCTAATGTCTGCTTTTAACAAACAATGCCTTTTCTGCAACAGTCCAATTTTCTCACGCGCTGATACACGGATTGTAACAATAAAGACCAAACTTACGTCACCATCAACCCATGAGAGAAAGGTAGCACGATGCCGCGAGCAGTACAGCCAGCAGACACGCCCCCAGTAGTGGCGGCTATGATAGTGTTGGCAATGAGAGGACCTTCAAATGAGTATGGAGTGTGCTTCTTGTTCATCTTCCCCTCGATACCTAAACATTACCACCAACTTGAGATATTCTATGCAAACAGGCATTATTATTATTATTATTATTATCATTATTATTATTATTATTCATTTGATTTATATTATCATTATTTTCACCTGCTTTCTCGTTATTTGCGACTTTAAATCCATGCAGCTGAACATTTCCGGCATTGACGAATTCAGCGCCTTTCTCACAATGCCAAGCGGTGAGCGTTTCAAACTTTGCTTTGATTGGTTTCTTCCCAGCACCACATATCCCATTTCCTAGGGATAAGAGCAGATATCAGTTTCTGGAGATGATGAAGGCAGTGTTGTGATAATTCATCAAAACCACACACCATCCAGAGGGAAGTAGTCCTCAAACGTCCACAGTCCAAACCAGCCAAGAGAGTGTGCAGTATTGTTTCTGAATTCGCCCATCGGCGCCTCCTTTGGACATATGGTAGGATCATAGGAAGGGCCCTGCGGGTGCTCATGCATTCTATACCTTCAATGGTTGGTGGTAAGAACTACAGTGATACTGTTCTCTCTATACCGCGTAGTCATTCGGGCCAACAGAGCACTCACCAGTAGCCGAAGTGGCTGCCACCAGCAACATGGTTATGACGCACGTAATTCGTTGGATGGGTGATCCAGAAAGCGGCTGGCGTGACGTCATCATTGAGCAGGCTCGTACTCGGTTTGACAAACACGGCGAGGTTGTACTGCATGACGTTGTCTGAAGTATAAATACATAACAATGACACATGGGCATCTGCACTGAATACGGCAGCTGTAGTAGACTTGAAGCAGTACAGGTCTCGGCACTGTCCTCCAGGAACATGGCTCCTCCCATGACGTGGTAGATGACGTTGTGCTCTACCACCACGTGGTGAGAGTTGTGTATGTTGACGGCTCTGTTGAATGTGTGGTGGATGCTGCATCCTCTCACGTATGACAGGCTCATATTTCCGTTAATATGGAAGTGGATGGGATATCGACCAATCCTGAACGCCTGACCTGTAGATATGGCGAGAGGACAATAACTTTCCTGACCGATTACGTGAGGTCGCTCACTATCAAAGGGACATACCGGCGTGTGTGACCTCGATGTGAGAGAACCGGCCAATAGCCCACTGCTTGTCAGGCTCTGGTGCATGAATCAATATTCCGCTTCCAAATTCGTCACTGCCTATCTCCTCGCCAAACCGGCCCTGGAAACACGTCTGCGTGGCAAACTCTCCTGTAACCGTGAGATGTAGTATGAGACTAGGGAGACACATTGCAGCACCAACTAGGTGGATACCTTCCACTGTAAAACTGACCGGTGTCAAAGCCGGCAGCGCAGGCAGGGATCGTCTTATCCCATTGGTGGTTGACGGAGCCGCGTACGACGACATTGTGAGTCAGCAATCCAACCTCGGCTCTCATCTCCAGAGTGTGTCCACCCCCGAGGTTAGCAGTCTCGCCGAGGTGACTGTACTCTAGGTTGCCATTCAGTGTCAATGTCTTACCGTCACTGCTGACCTGAAACCAGATATAGACTTAGATACAGCCACTCCCAGCATAGACTTAGATACACTAACTCCCAGCATAGACTTAGACACACCCACTCTCGGTTACAGATGTGTTAGTGCTCACTTTAGTGACAGTGAACTCCTCGTTCTCGCGTTGAGAATGCCGTCCACCGGTGGAGGCGATAACAATGCGATCGCCAGCCTCCCAGTTGACTGCGTGTTGTAGCCTCAGCTCAGCATCTCCCTTGTGTGCTGTGGCAGCGAGCACAGTCCATGATTTCCGCGGTTTACCTGTGACACCACCATTATGCAGAATGAAAGCACTGTCTCCTAGTCCTACATAGCTGTCTAGCTGGTAGTTGTATATTTTCCCTTCGTAAATCGCTCAAAATGAGAAGGCATAAAGAATTCTTCTTCGAGAATTCTCAAGACTTCTTGAAGAATTCTTCAAGAACTTTCACGGCTGGAAAACAGACAATTGCCTCTACCTCTATACTTCTGATACTTGTAACTCACCGTGCAGGTCCAGGGTTCCGTTCCTCACTCCCAAAGATTTTGCTCCGTAGATTGGCATCTCCAGTGCTCGCAAGTGCCCATGCAGCGTGATGATACCTTTGTGCATAAAAGGCTCAGTCTCTGTTCCGACCTGTTTATATGAAATATTCGCTAAGAATTCCATATGGTGCTGGATTGATCACTGACAAAATACAATGGCAGGTACTGTGGAATCGGATTTGATGACGGTCGTGAAAATAGCGACAAAAAATTATCGCTATTGTTGGGATCTGCTATAGAAATTTTGCCCATTATACCTTATATAGGAATTTTCATCCCATTTATGGGCTTGCTATCGTTACATTGCTATCGTTTTTATTTCTTGATGATTTTGAAGGAAGCACTAACATTCCTGTCGCTATGAAATCTGGTTCTACAGTACAGTAAATACAAAGATAGTGGTGAGGAACAAGAGTCTGCCAGAGGAGAGACTGGGGGAAAACATTCAAACTCCCGAATCATAAAGAACGGGATAAAATGATGGACGATTGCAATACCTGCAGTTTGCCACCATCAGTGATGAGGATGTTCTCTGCTTGCAACTCGACATCCTTCTCATCAAATATAAGTTCTCCTGTGACAGGCAGCCGTAGGTTAGTAGCAGTAGCGAGGGACGTATAGCACCGACAGCAGCAGATAAATAGACATACCTCCTCTAATGAGCAGCAGTTTCAGCACAGGAGTGTCCGTATCTAGCAGTACCGTCTGTCCAGAGGAGATCACCACCATGCTGCCTTCTTCAGGTGGTGCTTCGCCTCCCCAAGTGAAACGCGATGACCATAAATCCACATAGCCAAACTCCACACTTCCCTGAGCCAGCCCGTGATTGCCCACATTCACCGTGACAAGGTACTGACCACTGCCGGTGTGGGGTCCAGTCATACAGACGATCTTGTCTGTACTTCTTGTCATCACACTACAGGCGACGCCATCTATACTGACTGTTATATCCCCAGAGTCTAGCCTGTGGCCTGTAACTGTGAGGGTGGTGCCGCCGGCTGTGCCTCCCCGTGTCGGATGCACGGTAGTAACTGAGGCACTGAGGCTATCGTCGTATGTATAGCCGTTAGTCATTGGGACTGTTTCAGAGGACATGTGTACAATGACCTCACAGCTTTGGCTCGCCGATGTTTCTGTAAACAACCAGAAATCTCATGTCACGAATATACTGAGCCATTCTGGCCATTCATGACACAGTATCCACTTTTTAGTGGCATGATACTACTGTATAAGAAAAAATTAATGCAGAAAAATTCGTTGAGATGAGTAAAAGTTGTGATCTTGCACCTGCTGCAATTACTTGCATACCTTCTGAAAAACTAAATGTGTTGTAAAGTAAATGTGGAAAAATTTCTTGTTCAAAATTGCAATTCTTTTTACATATACTCAGTACTGGTTGTTATAAAGTTACACACATTGGTTTGAGAGTTGTCTCCTCGTGCAGGCCCATTTGCGTATATACAAGTAAATGCGTTGTAACATAAATATGGAAAACCAATTTTTTTGAAAATTGCGTCTAATGCTCCAGTGCAATTATTTTTACGTATACAGTACAGCGATTAGATGATTCCGGATTCATTGTATCTAACTTACTTGCTGCTGGAGTGAGGCAATGGATGTGAGACGCATTGACCATCTCAATCGCACATAACTGTTGACAGATGGTCACTTTAGCACCTTCACCAAATCCACTTCCCTCTATAACGATCAGCTGACCGCCGCCTAGAGAGCCTGTTTAGATGAGAGGAGTGAGTTTTATACTATCTAGAAGGTACCAGTCAGATGACATGGGCTTTGGATTACCAGAGTTTGGAGCGATGTCGTCCACGATGAGCTCATACTGATAAGTTGATGGGGTGGCGAAGCCTTTATCAGCTACGTGTACAAGTACGTTAGCATCGCCAGCAGCGTGACTTCCAGCAGTGCACACGACCTCTGTAGAACTGTGTCTCAGGACAAGACACGGCACATCACCCAGCAGAATGCTTGTCACACCATCCAATTGCTGGCCTGAGTAGAAGTAAGAGAACACAACTCCAGGAAGGCTGCGCAGGACACTGTGCAGCAATACCATAACTAGTGACCAAACCTGTTAGTGTGATAGCTTGACCAGCAGAGCCAATGTTAGGACTAACTGAGCTGATGGTAGGTGTATACGAGGCGGAATACTCAAATTTCGCTGTGGGGAACACAACTCCAGATGATGAAACTTTAACCTCAACCTCTGCTGGTTGGTGAGCGAGTGTAAGACAGGTTACCTCGTCCAGAGTGACTGATTTCACCTGCAATAATCCATCAAGTATAGCAGACCGACAGACCGACAGATCGACAGACTGACAGACCATCCTTATTTCCCCACTGATTACGACTAAGGGATACATGTAAATACATCACATGACACGATGAACTCACCTCACATGTCTTGCCACCTACTTCAACTGTGGTGTTACCGTGGAAACCGTTTCCTGAGATGGTGAGGAGAAGGCCGCCGTGAATGGAGCCGCTGGCTGGCTGTATGGATGAGATCTGAGGAGTGCTGGAGATGAACAGGGGCTTGCCTCCGCAGTATCCTGTTTGTAGGAAATAATAATATCACCTGCTGCCACTTTAACATGCATTTCTGTTTATCGGTACAGACCCAGCTGCTGCACAGCCACTTTGACGAGCAGTTTGCCAGCAGGAACTGTGCCGATGTCACACGCTATGCGAGTATTGGTGACGCGTTTCACGACGCATGCCACTCCAGAAACGTTGACTGATACCGAGGATGTCTGATCGCCGAACATATCTCCAGAGATCACGACCTCAGCCGCAGCTCCAGAGAGCTGGCAACAGAAACGGGAAGAAGTAAAGATGGAGACAAGCTCGATGAGCAGAGATCTGACATGGTAAGACACGGACCGATGACGGCGTGACGCTTGTCGTCACAGGTGTACTGAGAGTGGAATAGGAGTAGCTGCAGTCTCCCTGGCATTGAGACAGGACACTGTCTCCGGATGGCAGGAGTACCGCCACCGTGATGTTACCAGACCACACAGGCGCAGCGGGTGTACGGCACACCACTCCGTCAAACTTCACTGACTGAATGTCACACTTCGTAACGCCGATCACAACTTTAGTTCTCTTCACATCGGTGAATCCCGCACCTGATAGTGAGTAATATGACCATAGCACACAGCTCGGATTGACAGCTGGAGTAGAATTAATAGATTCTATTGAATACCGGAGATTGTGAGGAGTTGTCCTCCCATCATTGAGCCTTGGTGATGAGATATGGAGGAGACAATAGGCAGGACTGTGAAGGTCTTCTTGTCATCTCCGCTCACCGATAGAATGGCTTCTCCGAGATTGTCGACTCTCACGGAGGCTGCGAGGCTGACTCCAACCACATCCCCAGTACTGACCGACAGCCGGCAGCGGATCTCCGAGTTAGAGCTGGATATGATGTCGCAATCAACCCCTGACAGCAGACAACACAGACAGGTTACCATGAGGATAAAATCTACGATCAGCAGTTCAGTCAATCAGCAGCCGGAGACTAGCTAACCTCCGAACTGGACGATGTTGTTACAGGCAGCTGAGCTGAAGCCGGAGCCGGTGATGGTGATGACCTCATCATGGCTGCCATTGTTTGGAGAGATATCAGTAACGATGACCGCTGCATCGGTACAGGAACTGATGTCAGATCCATCAGGCAGGGACTGACACACAGGCTCCTCAGGGGTACAGGCAGATCCTGAACAGACAACATGGCATCAGTACAGCAGCAGTTAAGGCAGTCAGCTGTAAACAGGCAGTCTTACTTCTACTTATGGCTCTGGGGTGACTAGTCAGCGCGGCCAGCTTGACATCAGCAGCTTTCCCTCCGACAGTAACTGTGACATTGGCGTCCCAGGCAGACTTAGGAACTACACGAACTGTTCCTCTCATAGAGAAAACAGCTGAAACGCAACGAGTACGTGAAGAAACACTATCAATGCGGTGTGACCAGAGACAGATAACCAATCTCACCCGACGGATCAACAGGACCTGACCAGAAGTAAAACACTCCCTCCTTGGAGAACTGGTAGCTGTAGTTGCCATAGGCAGTGGCTGGTACGCTGCTACGGAAGCCATTTAGGGTGGCAGTATCTGAGTCGATATCATCCGTCTGCTGTACAGTGTACTTGACCCCATTGACACCGGATGGCGATCTCCATGACCAGTCAACAACATCATTTAACTGGAGAGGGTAAGAAAATACATTGCAGTTGTCTGTTTTCCCGCTCTGAGAGTTCTTCAAAACTTCTTTGACGATAGATGAGTTTCCAGCTACATTTGGCTCCTGTTCAGAATTGGGAGTTGTCCTCTCTTAGAGGGCCAATATTTATATAAGTTATGATGTAACATGGCCTAGTTAAAATTGCAACTATAGAGCCAAGTTATATTGTAACTTAAATAAATATTGACCCTCAAAGAGAGGACAACTCCCAATTCTGAACAGGGGCCAAATGTAGCTGGAAACTCCTCTAGAAATGAATAGAACTCTTCAAGAAATGTCCACTAACTGTTAAAAATTCTTAAGAGGTCTTGATGAAGTCTTAAAAATTATCAAAGACTTCTTCAATACTTCAAGTTTTGAAGAATTTCAGGGCGGGAAATAGACAACCGACTACCCAATATATCAATCAGACAGACAGAGCAGATGGAGACACATAATAGAAAGGCTTATAAGTACCTCGACAACGAGCATTGATGGATTCCATGCGTAGTATTTGCCATGCACTGGATGGCTGCCGGAGTTGTCTATTTTATATCGTTTGCTCGTGGGTTCTGTTAGACACTTGATTTCAGTGTCAGATAGAGACGTTACGACACAGAGCAGCTCTCCGAACTTCACTTCGACTTCGGTAACGTTGTCTCCGAATCCATGGCCTGAGGAGAGAGAGAGAAGCAGGCTGGTTTAGCAGTCTATGTTACTATATAGGTAGTGTGCTTATTATTACCGGTTATCGTGTGGTGAGTTCGGCCGAAGCTTGACGTTGATTGAGGATATATGCTGCTCACGTCCAGCTGGTAGCTGATGAGGGGAATGTTGAACTTGCTAGAGATTCATAATAACAACCCGTTAGCTCCATTCATATCAGATAAAACATCATACAACATCACTGGCTACCAATACTACCTCAAATCTGCGTAGCCATCAGCCACCGAGACAAAGAGAGGATAACTCCCGGGTGATAGAGGTGGCAGTTCAAGAGAGACGTATGTCTCGTTCCAGGACAGTATGTTAGTGACTGTATTCTGGCCGATGAGGACAGATCTTGCAATAGCTCCAAATCCTTGTCCAGTGATGCTCAGATGGCTTCCACCTGCAAAGTCATGAATATCTTCACTCCCTAGTTACTAGTTACTAGTAACTAGTAACTAGTAACTACATGTAGTTATTAGTTACTATCTAGGTACCAGTTACAAACTGGGTTGTTCTGTTCTCTAACGGAAACCAAAGCCCCATGTACATTGATCATTCATCGAACATCTAGAGGGAAACAAAATGGCGGCTGTTGAACTTTCTCAATCAAGTATCAACTTGTTGTTAGATATGGAGCAGGTTCTCCATACAATCACAGCAGCAGGCGGATGTTTACTTTGTTATCGTATCATAAATAAATAATAAGTAATAATAAGTAATAATAATAATAATAATAAGTAATAATAATAATAATAATAATAATAATAAATCAATATGACACTCACGCTTACTATGGTTAGTGGACAAGACAGCACACACATTGTCATCATTCAAGAACGTACCGAGAACAGATGCCGGAGCTCCGGATACTGACATTATGACACTGGAACTGACAGACGTGTCAAACGAGAAACCGCGAGCCAGGGTGCTGGAGCCATCTTCAAAGTTCAACTGCAAGTCCATGGGTCCAGCATTCGCCTATCGAGAAGATAACATCAGTTCATGAACAGATGGAAATAAGGAAATACTAAAGTAGCAGTCGTGACTTCTTACCGACGGGCTGACAACACAATCTACGACGGTATCATTGCTGGATAGGATGTCACAGGTGCCTCCGGGGTGTCTGATGCTGGTGATAGTGCTGAGGCCATGACCTGTGAGCAGCAAGCTGTATCCACCTACGCATCAGAAACGACATGTGAGACGGTGGGCCAGTGAGACGGTGGGCCAGTGAGACGGTGGGCCAGTGAGACGGTGGGCCAGTGAGACGGTGGGCCAGTGACTGTAGTACGGATTCCTGACCTGATCTATGGCCACTGCTTGGTGACACACGGTCCACCACTGACTTGTAGTCATATGACACCTGTCCGGCTGCCTGACCCTCACCATCAACAGTCACTACCACTCTGTGTACGCCTCTACTGCTGAGCGACACAGCGCAGACAAGTCGTGATGCTTTGATTTCTTTGATCTGGCACTCATCCTTTCCAACTCTCACAGTAAGAGGAGCCTTAAACTTGGAGCCTTGGATCGTCAGCTGCACTGACGCTGGGCCTATTTATACAAGGGAAGACAACTGACTGAATGAACTGATGCAGCAGACAGCTACTAAAGTTAGGATAGTAAGCTGACCTGATACTGGGCTGAGGGAGTCGACCTTGGGCGTGACACTCGGAGACCAGGTAAAGTCACATGATCCATTACACACACTCGGTATTCCGTTCACAGAAACCTGCACCTGAGGTACTGGCTTTGACAGCGACAACATGTCTCCAACGACTGGACGGAACTGAACGTAACCATCTCGCGCTTCCTCACTCTTGATGGAGGCGTCTATACCCTGAGGATCCACAGGACGCAATCAGACTGGGAACTTAGTCTACTAGGAAACCAAACTAGTGGCGATAACTCCATTACCTTGACATTACTGTCATTGACAAGCAGAGCTGCTCTGTCTCCGCCCACCTGCAGCCAGTCGATATTCCAGACGTAGGAATGACAGAGACCGGAGCGAGAGACTTTGAGTGCACCCATACCAGGTACAGTCTCCAGCAGTGATTGCAATTTCTCCTCAGTCACCGCGGCCGGTATACCTACACACACAGGATACTGAGGACTGCTAGTCTAACACAGTCAGATTCAGCTGGTCAGTGTGGCTACCTGTGATTGAGAGGCCGTCATACTCAATATCAAAGGTACCAGAGACTACGGGTGACGCGCTGGCGATTCTCTTAACATTAGCAGCCACTGAGTTCCTGACAACGAGGGCAGGAAATGGAGCGCTACAGTTGACAGGGAAGAGCTGCACACGATGGATAGCAGCACCGGCAGACTTCACAATCACATCCTCCATCAGAGTGTCTCTCGGAGGCATAGCCCTCAGTACACTGACATCTGGTCAATATAATAGAATCATACAGTGATCGTCAAGATGAATGATGCAAAAATTTGGTGGTTTTCTTTCTCCCTGCTCTAGAATTGCTCATGATAAGAAGTCATAAGAAATATCAAGACTTCTTAAGAATTCTTGAACAATTCTTCAAGAACTTTGAGAGTGGGAAATATACAATCAAATAAAAATGTGTGATAAAAAATGGAAGAGTTGGCTACAAACCGCCTTCGAAGATCATCTTGCTACCGAAGTAGATATTATCGAAGAAACTATTCCGGGCTCCATCACGTGACACCTGCACCTCGTTGACAAGGAAGTACCTGCCATTTGGGAAGGCAGCCTCTACCAGCTTGTAGGCATTCACACACAGATAGTGCCAACTGTAGCAGCAGAATGACGAGCCATAATGACAGGATATACAAAAACACACGCATGGTTGACCAGACTATGAGAAATAAGTAGTTGTCTATTTCCCCGCCCTGGATGTTCTTGAAGAACTCTTCAATAATTCTTCAGAATTCTCAATGAAGTATTGAAGAAGTATTAAGAATTCTCAAAGAAGGCTTCTTATCTTGAGCAATTTTAGGGCGGAGAAATAGACAACTGCCTACCAGTACATGTATACTTACTTCCCATCATAACTCTCTGTCGGTATATTGAACCAGTGCTTTCCAACTTTCACTCGGTTATCCTCAAAATACGAGAAGTTGAGATGCAGCCCCGAGGCTAGGAAACCGTTGTACCCGAAGCAGAACTGCAGCAGACAGATGGTAATAAAGCCGTCATATCGTAACCATAGCGATCGGTGAGAGATGGAGTAGCTGACATACGTGTGGGTTAGATCTGAGTGATATACTCTTAGTCGCCGGCTCTTTGACAAGGAAGGCTGGATTCTTCAGTGACTTGCGGCCACACATTGGGTAGTAGTTGACTACCACATCACCTCTGAGTTCCTTGGACCAGCCTTTAGACACGGATTCAAAGTCAGAGAAGAGCGCTGCTCCCGCAGGCTTGGCTACAGTCGGCCCACACCTTACACTGAACAAGTCTCTGACCACGTCCTTGACCTGGAATCGATACACATTGCTCTGTATGCTGACCAGACCGATACACCAGCAGACCTTAGCCACATGATATCAGACCTGGGCAGCGGTAGAGGCCTTCCTCAGAGGCTTTGTAGGAATGCCGTCCATTTCAAGAATCAACTCCTGACCGCTGGCTACGCCTGCTTTTGCACGCTTGACTTTGATGGTGATGGCGTGTGGCTCTTCAGCCAGATATGAGATCTGAGGCCAGGAGCCGCGATCTGAAACCATCGACGCGTTACAACATACTGATAAACGAAGTGATGTACTACAGATAGGTGAGACAGTCTCACTGGAGAGGAAGGTGACTGTGTATCGATGTCCGCCATTAATATCCGTTCTCTTGATACTGACTTTATCCGGCGTGACAGTGGGGAGACGATTGATTACAGCAGCCATTGCTGTGTCCAAACACCCAGTGGACAGGGAATCTGAAATAGGTGATGATGTCATTACAGACAGGTCACATGACCAGCAGCCTAGCATAAGCAATAGCTCCTTACCAGTCATAACTCCATCGATACCCAGCCGAAAGCTTGATTGGTAATCGGCAGCAGGTAAAATATCAATGACCTGCACTTCATCCTTTTTTGCCTGCGCTGTCATTGCGCTAAGGTCGATCTCCACAGTTTCAGGTATGACTTTGGAAGCCATTTTGATCCGCTGTTTCTCGTTGACGGCGGAGCCAGTTTGAGACGAGGTCAATCTGGTTGTGAGAGCAAGGTGGTGGTCAGCACCATCAAGTAACTCATCATACCCTAGAGGGTAGATACCATACTTACTGAGTGCTGTACAGGCGCATGGCCAACGCCACGCTGCTGTCCTCATCGCGACTGGTGTGCTGCAGCTCGATGTAGTATTGCCTCTCCGCCACCAGACTGTACCTCTGCTGATGGTGATGGCTGGCTTGGTTACTAAACTCTCTGGACATTACCAGCGACTAAAATAGATCAATCATACAGGATGAACTAATATAGACCATAGATGAAGTCTCCATATTCACCAGGAGTTTCCCTATTTTTGCAGCCAGAATTTGAAGCTACAATAGTTATTATTGGTTTCCTGATGTTCTCCTAGGATTTATCAGTTAGATCTTGCTGAGAGGAGTTCAAATCTCGAGGAATCTGAGCTGAAGGTGTAGGGGTTCTGGGCTACGGCTTCTCAAAGTCCATAAAACCTAAATCTCCTGTATTTCTGGTCCTAAAAATTGTCTCCTATTCTATACACCAGCAGCAGTTGATTAGCATACCTTATTCTCAGAGTGCCTGTTGTCGGAGAGATAGAGCCGCACTTGACTCAACTTTCCCGAGATCTCAAAGCTGTAGTTGCTGTCTTTTGGTACCATTAGCAAGCCCTTCGTTACCGTGGTGACAGACATATTGTTGTAACTGAACTTTAGGACGTCTATCACTGATGCTGTCGACTGATTTACTGGCAGTAAGCTGATATCATCGAGACTGGTGATGTTCTGCTGCCATAGAATATGCTCAAGTCCCCTGCCACCTACAATCCAAGAAAATAGTAGAATTTAAAAGTTGAAGTTAGTAGGAGTTAGTCAGTAGGAGTTAATCAGTAGGAGTTAGTCAGTAGGAGTTAGTCAGTAGGAGTTAGTCAGTAGGAGTTAGTCAGTAGGAGTTA
>ERZ1740065.1136-NODE-1136-length-15584-cov-12.372400_pt1 | contig 15584 bp, 9 predicted proteins | sample MGYA00581738_ERZ1740065 | MGnify/ENA primary metagenome ERZ1740065 (study PRJEB43018, sample SAMN04849749) | marine metagenome | isolation source: floating plastic debris | place: Pacific Ocean | collected 2008-09-01 | study: EMG produced TPA metagenomics...
GACTGGTAAGATCTTGAGGAGATTCCTCAAGCTCCCAGGGTTCTGGTAGGAACTCCCGAGCTTGAGAGAAAGAATACCACCCATTCGGTCTGGGTGAGAGAAACTTTTTTTTATATATATAAGATATTTTAGAGTTTGTCAAGATTTTTATTACATATTTTAAGAGGAGTGTGGTGTTTGTTAATTATGATAACTAGATGACAAGGAGGTGGGAGGCTGTGATTGCATGGGTGAAGTGAGCATGGGTGAAACAGACATGTTGGGAGCGTACATGGATGGAGGAAATGCAGGTGAAGGTAGAGTTGTGGTAGGTTGATTTTGTTGTGCAATAAATGCCTGCGTAATTTGGTGTTGGACATTGTTCGTGAGGACACGCCTGCACAAAGGGTCTTTGATCTGCCGTACGTCATTCATAATAAGTGCACCCCTGAGGTCTATTGCATCCTGCTCTTTGACTGGTTTCTCCAAAATTTGGAGTGCTCTCTCCGTCAATTCATCAATCTTCTTCTTTTTCCTTCCAGCTGATGATCATGATGATAATGTCTGAAAGCATAATAGTTTCACTCCATGGTCGCTCTGAGTATAGACATGACTTATCTGAGAATAACATCACTCACACTTTGCGATGCAAAACTAGAAGCAGTGAGAACAGATGCTGAATTATCAGCATCAACTGTATCTTCTTCATCTGATTGTAAGACACAGCCACACTGCTCTTACCCATGGAATAACTGCCTTGCCCCATTCTCAGAACAGGCAGCAAGAAAAGGAGCTTGTTGTAGAGGGGCCAACACAGTGTGGGATTCTCACTTGCTCCTACCACACTCCTGGCAGAGATCTTTAGCATCCAATTGTGACACTAGTAGAAGAAGACAAACGTTGTTGATTTTTAAGACAGACTGCTACCATTCACTCAGGACATGCTGTTTCATGATTCACAAGTTTTATGAAATATGACAATAATATTACGTAAATAATAGGAAATAAATCTGCTCACCTTACGGAACTCCATGCGAAGAGTTTGTATTTCATCTTCACGGTAGCTAACTCAAGCTCGCAGTTGTTTGCCAGCTTCTCGAATTGCACACTCTTTATGTCCCTATTTTATATTCTTCAGTCCTACTGTCCCAAATAGCACTCAGCCGAGTGAATCGGCCGAGTAGTATATACTGAATATTTACCAGCTGTATGTTTACCCATTTTATATTGCCGTTTATAGTTTTTACGGTCTATAATTTGGGGTTAATAAACTTCAAGCATAACCATCATATGGCACCTCATAAAAATCCAATCCTCAGCTACACCTATTTTGAAGAAATGCAGCACTAGTTAGCGTAGAGTGAAAGTGACTGACTAAGCAATACAAATATCTTTGAATGATGAGCAAATAGTTCAACAGCCCGAATTCCCAGCTCTACAATAAATGCTGTAAGTTTCTGTACCACTGGAGTGAAATGTTTTCACTCAATATAAATGTCTTTTGGCAAATACCATGAAATTCCATTCTACAGGAGGACATGCAAGCACCTGTTTTTTAAGTCGTAAGTCACATTAAGGTCATCAGTAGCCAGATAGACTCGTCTGTCCACCTCTGTACCGTTGGATTCCTGACTCTCAAACCAGCTTTCTGCAGGTCCCATGTATTCTTCTACCTCATATTTCTTCGCCTCATGGTACAGTTTATCACCTCTTCTCACATGTATCCTTTATCAAACAAAAGTCTACCTATAGTAACATTTGACTGAGAGTGAATTCATTCTAATGTCCGCTTGGCAGACACCTGCCTCCTATGATATTAAGAAACCACGATTGCGCTGATCCCACAGTCACGGGAACTAATTAACCATCAATAAACAATCAGTTACACAGGCATAAGATGCAAGATGCCCTTCGGACAGATGAAAATTGACGACTTCCATCTCAAGCAAAAGAATTATTTGATCTGCCCCTGGCAGCCATCCCAACTCCACGATTGTTGTCATAGATCTAACAAGTTATGTATCTCTCCTAAAAATGATTTAATTAATTCTTCCTCCTCTGTGCATCGTATTTGCATGTACCATAATTAATTTTATTAATTGAGTACGTGTGCACTGAAAGCTTCAGGTCCTCCATCTGATGTTTTTACTTTAGGTCACTGAAATCTACAGTTTCTTTCCATTTGGAGTTGTCTACACATGAGTTTTAATCTATGACACAGTAACTTACCACAAAGAACCTTTGAACGCATTTTAATTGAAAATATTTATGCCAAGAGAATAGAACTTAAGAAAGCAGCATATCAACTTACCCAACGACTGGTGATGTGTAGCTGTAGTTGTCTGCCATATCATTGAAGTACTTCTGGCTCTCACTTTGTGGCCGAAGAAGATAGGTGGCAAACTGGGACACAAACCAGGCTGGTGGATCGCTCGTCATCCTCCTGCATCAGGAGGAAATGGAGCGGTTTAGGGAATCTGATAATGTAATTGACATAGCCTACTGTAAAAAATTAGGTGAGAAAATTTGCTTCCGTATTTTTATATCATAAGTGAAATAAGAATAGGTGTAGCTACATCATGTCTTCTGTTTTATCATGCTAAACATAATATTGTTTAATGTGAGATCAGCTATTTCCATGCGCACTGAGTAGTGCCAATTTTACGCTTTTTCTGCTGTCTACGTCTATGCCTAAAATTTTCTCAATATTGCCCTGTTCCTATGCTTTTCCATTTCGACGTATTAAAAATCTTATGGATGGCTATCAGGAAGTGTAAATAATATGAGCTGCAATCGCAATCCTGTGAATCACAAAAAAAAATCACCATTAGAACACTCAAGTTATTAGTTTGCAATATGTCAGTACAGAGAGTTTCTAGTCTATGAAATGAAAGCATCAAATCATATCTCAGGTTGAATGTCAAGGTCAGCTTATTCTTCCCCATGTTCTTGATCTTGAATTCAGGTTTATTCAGAATTTGCCAAAACGAAAGTCTAGACAAAAGTACAGCAAGGGATGTCTGAGAAAGAATGTGTATAGGAATTCATTCAGTAGGGCGAATGCAATGTGTGCAGTCAGACCGAGTTGAATTTTCAGTTGTTATAGCGTTAAAACCGGTTCATCTCAAATAACAATTAACTACTCATAACAACCAGCCTTCAGCATGTTAATTGCACTTGATAAGGTGCATGTAGCTACTCACAAATGCTGGATTTGACGGCTGGATTGGTTGATGGCTGCATCATGGATTTTTGCGCTGCCATTCAGACTTGATAAAACTTTTTTTCTGTTGTTGCATAATTTTAATGAGGTTTTCATGAGATAAAGATCATCTTTTGACCCGTAATGCAGCCTGAAAGGCATTCTGAGAGCGCTCAAGATGTCAAAGTTTTCCTGGGGGGAGGCCCCCCCCCTGCGGGAGGAGACGCCCCTCTCACACCCACTCAAGTTTCACACTTTTCGCTCTGCACACTGCCCTACACGAAGTGATAGAGTTGATCTACGCTTTTTTGAGATTCGAGGTTGGTAACACTATGTGCACTGCATGAAAAATGAGGATTAAATCACTTCATACAGATCGAAAACTAATCGGCATACGCAGCTAGATAGCAAACAGTTTGGTGTATGCCAGAGGTTGTTCATCTATTACTTCTAGCTACTGATCTAAGACAGAAGAAGTTCAATCTAATCTGACCGACATGGAGGGTCTGATATTTTTGTTCTATTTTGGCTGAGCAATACAGTAGCCTCGTCCACAACAGCAGTGGCAGATTTAGAATCTGAAAAGGTCAGATTCCTGGATTTTAACCATGGCATTATTTCAGGGATCTCAACTTTGATCGAGGAGAAATCATTACAGCAGGTTTCACAAGCTCATCAAGAAAGATTTTTGGCTTTTATGAATCTTTCCCCGTTCTGTGCAAACTTGCCTGCAAGCTCCCACCTTTTTGAACAACTAGGCGCCATAGCCATTGCTAACAAACTCTCGCTATAACGGGAGCAGGTGTTCGTGCTCGTCATTTAGTGGGCCAGCAGGAGTCGCCTTCACTTGCTCGCTAGTGCAACTCTGCTACCAGGAAGCATAGTTTCCTGGTCACCAGCTACTTGCAGCACCTACGGTCGTAGGATAGCCAAGACTCAGTTGGTGAGCGTAGCCAGGCATCAGAGGGAGACCAGCTTGACTTGGAGACAGAATGCTAGTGGACAGGGGCGGATCCAGACTTTTCGACCAAGTGGTGCTTTTTAGGGCCAGGGTCCAGGGGCCGCCCAGGCCCCTGGTGGGGTGCAGGGGCAATGGAGAGGGGGGGGTTAGGGGGAAGCGCACCTGGAAAATTGTTTAGGTTTGGAAGGGAAAAGGTGTTGAAAAATACATACTCTGATGTGTGAACACTTCAAGACAATCTCAAGCGATGCACCAAACACACCCAATACTAAGCTAACTAAATCTCCCTACAATTCCGGTGTTTGACTTTGCAAACTGTTGTGTTTCTGGTCATGAATACACCCTGGATTCAAGAAATCGAAAGAGTAATCCCAGGAGATCTGTAGTAACTGTCTATTCCAGTAACTCAAAGTGATCTGAAAACACACTCTGGCTGGTTTAGCTACTTCTATATAGCTCAAAACAGAAACATAACTCAAAACAGAACATTCTAGAATATTGGAGTATGTAGTTGCGCAATCCACTGTAACACAAACTTCTCAATCATCTGTAGGGAGGTAGGGGGGAGGGAGGGAGGGAGGGAGGTAGGGGGAGGGAGGTAGGGTGAGGAAAGTAGGGGGAGGAAAGTAAGAGGAGGTAGGAGGAGAGGGAGGTAGGGGAAAGTAGGGTGAAGCAGGGAAAGAGAAGGACGATGAGAAGGGAGAGAGTAAGGGAATGGAAGAAGACAGCAGATATGGTACACGCATATAACATAATTCAGTTGCTCCACCTAAAAATGCTCCCAGGAAGGTAGAATCATTGTTATATTGCCTGGCATGTATCTATGTACATTAAGGTATGTTGGGTACTGCATTAGAATCATATAACATAACCATGGTCAAACATTGCAACCTGATGATCTGCAAGCAACAAATAGTGATCCATCTCACTGTAAAATACACTGAGACATGTCCTACTGACTAGTACTGGCAGATATATGAACATATAGCAGTCAAGACACTGCAGAAGAGGTTTGCCGACTTGGGCATTTGTAGTCACTGAATTTTCTCTCAGCTATATCACCATTTTCCAGGGTGTGACCATTGCGTCATCTTACTTGAATTATCTTGACTTGTTCGCCTTGTGAAGAGTCTCTAAACTTTTGCGTTATGATATCATTTTCCTCCTATGAGGTTCATCCAATATCTGGAGCTACAAAGCTAGCTTTCTTCGACAGCGCTATTAGAAATCGACTGAAACGTGCGATTTAAGAGCGCTTACGTGATTGGACAGCCCGTTGCAAGTAGGTCAATTATGATAGGACTACTAACTAGTGATACGGCAATCACATTTTGCTAGGAAAACCTATTGGAAACCTTCACAAGGCTAAAAAAATTTGAGCAACTTAAAATCAGCTGGTGCGTTTGCACCTTCGCACCACCCCTAGATTCACCCCTGGTGGCCTCCGCAATAGGAGAGCCATCACTTATAACCAGCACATGGCAGCTCACTCATTAGTAAAAAAACATCTGCTGAGAAGAATGGCTCAAAGCTCCCTGGTAGAGTGAAAGGTATATAAAATATGTATCGTCCTATTTTATATTCTTTTATTTATCTCCCCTCCCCCTATACCTGCTGTAACACATCCGTATGACAAGAGTCAGTTGAGTGTATGGAGAGAATAGTGTATTGAAACACAGAGGGTCATGAGCTATGATAGATAGAATATACGTAAACAGGATTACGTGTACTAGCAGTGTAAGAATAGTATGTCGATGATTGTCACATCATACGGAGGTATGGAGTATTGGCTATATGGGGTATGTGTCAACATGGATGAGTACTAACTATATAACAACTAATGGAGTATGATAATACAATAGATAAGATGTGGGAGCAAAACGAGCGATCGTTAGGTGGAGACAAATCCAAGTTGTGACATACCCCGGTTTAAGATAGTTTTAGAACTATTCGGCAGCGTATACGAAGTCAGAGCGTCTATTGTTCTCGACCTTCCTTCCTGATGGTGTCGTGTACTCTTGCTCGTCAGGGATAGTAGCAGTTGCAGGTTCATCTACTTGCAGTTCACGAGTCTCATCTGCTTCTGGATCGGCAGTTGGTGGGTAGCTAGTATTGTGTACGGGCTCCGGTGGTACTGCTGGTGGAGGTGGTCTGAAGATCCATGCGGGTGCTTGATCGAGCTCAGGTTGACGTGGCAGTGTTGTTTTCTCGAAGTGTGTCCCTGAATATATAGGCTTGATGTCATACCTGTTACGTCGTATCCGGCGGTTCTTTTCATTGATGATCCAGTAAGAGTCTGGATGTGGATCCTGGGACTCTATGAATCCCGGTCGCCATTCTGGAGATCCATCCTCTGTGAACCAGATTGGCTGGTTTGTTGTGTAGTTATCCTGTCCTGGTTTGGAAGATTTGGGATGGGCAGCTCTCTGTTCAACTAGCTGTGTCTTCTGTTGGTCCGTCATCTGTGATGGAGCACACATGAGACCGAGTCGACTGTTGATTCGTCTGTCAAAGAACAGTTCTGCAGGACTTGGCAGCAGATCGCTGATGGGTGTATCGTGGTATGTGATGATACCGTGGGTGATCTCCTGTATCGTCTGTGACTTCTTCACAATCTGTTTGATAGTCTGGATGGCTCTCTCAACACGTCCCATTGACTGATGGAAGTGTGGACTTGATGTCTGATGAGAGATCTCCATGTCCTGACAGAATTGTGCGAACTTGGTAGATTTGAAGCATGGTCCGTTATCAGAGTATATCTCTTCTACCAGTCCGAGCTTCTGGAAGCTGTTGTTCAGTGCCTCAACAGCGTGATCTATTGATTCACCTTTGATTGGATCATATGTGATGTACCCAGAGTAGAAGTCAATCGTGATGAGTGCTGTCTGACCTCGGAGGTCCATGAGGTCAACTCCTAGCATCTGTGAGGGTCGAGATGCAGAAACTTGTCTCTGTGGTGGTCGTGGCTTCTTCTTTGCATGAATCTGACATTCTTGGCAGCGGTTGATCGTGTCGGTGATGTCATCTTGCATCTTTGGCCAATATACCATGCGTCTGGCCCTCTGTAGCATAGATGTCAGTCCTTGATGTGCGTCGTGAAGACATTTCAGTGTCTCAGCTCTGATAGCTGCGGGAACGATGACTCGATTCCCCTTCATGATGAGACCGTCGAGAATGGCGAGCTCATCCCTGAAGCACCAGTATGGACGTAGTATCTCCGCTAGATCTTGCATGCTATTCGGCCAACCAGTTCTGATGTAGTCTCCCAGCTCTTGAAGCGTAGGATCTGAGCGAGTCTCACCTTGCAGTGACTCCAGGCGTGTTGGCACATTCTTCAACAACTGTGCTATGGTGACGTCAAGGCCTGGAACTTCCTCATCCTTTCTTGACTTGACCAGACGAGAGAGTGTGTCTCCGAGCAAGACACTCTTGGCTCCAACGTACTTGACCTGTACGCTGTACTTGGCCAGGCGAAGTAGCATTCATTGTAGACGTGCAGGAGCGAGGCTGATTGGTTTCTGGAAGATGGCCTCTAGTGGCTTGTGGTCCGTGTGAACCATGACGAGACGCCCGAACATGTAGTTGTGCAACCTCTCAATTGCAAACAGTACAGCCAGTAGCTCCCATTCGATTTTGGCGTAGTCGTATTCGGTCTTCGTGAGAGATTTGCTGAGAAATCTCACAGGACGTCCATCTTGAATCAGAACAGCTCCCAGACCCTTGAGTGATGCATCTGTCTCGATGATGACAGCCTTGTTGGGGTCGTAATGGACGAGTTCAGTGGCAGAGGCGATAGTCTGCTTGATGTCCCTGAAGTTCTGCTTCGAAGTGAACATCCTTCTTCAAGAGACCTCGCATCAGATGTATCTTCTTTGAGAGGTTGGGGATGAACATCAACATGAAAGTGACTGCGCCCAGAAAACTCTGCAGTTCCTGTTTGTCTGCTGGTGAAGTCATGCCGATGATGTCCTTCACTTTCCGTGGACAGGGGGTAACACCTCGTGGTGATATCACTCTTCCGAAGTACTCAATCTGACGTTTCTTTATTGAGCACTTGTCAGGGTTGAACCTGAGACCAGCTTGCTGTACCTTAGCTACAGTTTCCAGGAGATGGATGTCGTGATGCTCTTCTGTTGATCCTTGCACCTTGATGTCATCCGCACATGGGAATAGGTATGCCGTCCAGAGCTTGGTCCATATGTTTGCAGAATATTTCTGACAATACTGACAGGCCAAATGGAAGTCGGACAAAGCAGTATTTCTTGAACAGTGTGTTGAACGCGGTAAGTAGCTGGTTTTGTCCAATATCCAGATTTGGCGTCGACAGTTGAGAAGTACTGCCATTCTTGAAGCTGTGCTGTACATCTTCCCATGACGCAGTGTAGTGCACATTCCTGATGAGATGCTTGTTCAGATTCCTTGGGTTGAGGCAGAGGCGAAGTGTACCATTCTTTTTCATTACAGTCACCAAGTTGTGTACCCAGTCTGTGGTTTCAGGGCAAGGTTGGATGATTCCCTTCCTTCCAGGCTTTGCGTCAGGAGACAACTTGAGAGAAGTTTCTCCTTCGAACAATCCTACTTTCCCATTTAACATGGTTGGGAAGACGAGTTTCAGGTCCTCTAGCGGGTTGCCTGTCTTCTTTCCGAGAGGTAGATGCTTCTTCCACTTCTTCTGGAGTCCAGAGTAGTTGACCTTTGAATCTTCTGTGATATGGACAGTATTAACAGTGACTTTCCGTAGAATGCAGGATGATGCATAGCTCACAAGCTTGAACTTCTTCCAGAACTTGATCCCAAGAATGAGTTCACAGCCGGATCTTGTGACGTAGAACCGTGACGTAGAACACTTGACTGTGACAGTGACGCTCTTCAAGGTCAATTGCTGATAGCGTTGAGATAGGCATGCATGACACCATTGCTCCTGTATCTACTTTTCCGTTGATGGTTGGAAAGTTCACTATAGACGAGTTAATATATTGAGGGTGGAACTTGACAGAGGCGAGTACTTCCTGGGGCTGAGGTCTGTTGCTGTCGATAGCACACATGTTGACAGCTCCGAGATCATATCCTTCTTCATCTGGGAGTTCAGCAGTCAATGCATTCTGACGCTTGGTGACGCTGTTCTGGGCCTTTTTCCTCTTGATGCAGGCTATCTCGAAATGTCCGTTGTTGCAGCAGTGTCGACACACTTTGGCTGGACATGAATCTCTGGAGTGAGGCTCTTTGCCACACCAAGTGCAAGTCTTCGGTTTGCTTGTCCTGTTGTCTGTTGGTCTTGCAGGTTTATGTTTGACGCCATTCTGCTGTGACTTCCTGGTTGGGTCCCTGGAGTAAGTGGCGTTGAGTTGAGGAGATGGCTCATGTTGGCCAAGACGTTTCATAGTAATGTCAACAGCTTCATGACGTCGGAGTAGCTCCAAGCGGTCTTTCACTGTATCGTCTTTGCCTTTAGCTCTATGTCTGCAATGGGTGTCACTGCAACCATGGATGAGCTTATCCACAATGAGGAAGTTGGTTCCCTCTGGAAAATCTGCTCTCTTGATGATCCGAGAAAAGAACGTCGTTGTGTTCTTGCCTGGCTTCTGTCTGATGCTGTAGAAAGCTTCTCTGAAAGAAGCTTCATGGGTCAGACATGCAGCCAGTTGATCAAGTAGTTCATCTGATGTGTCAAGACCAAGTGCGGGATCCTCGTTGAACGCAGCTTGAATCAGCTGTCCCGCATGTGCACCAGCCCATATATAGATGTGGTTGACCTTGACACTCTCTTGCTTAGCGGCGAGTGGTCTTCCTATTATTCGTTCCACTTCCTTGCACCATAGCTTGAATTGTGAAAGTGCATCACTGGATGTCCAATCAGCCTTCATCTGTGTCTCATACAAATTGGCCATTATCTTGTAGGTTCCTCTTCCGGTGCAGATAGTTCTTGAGCTCCTATTCAGGTAGGGTGTTGGCTCTTCTTCAGTGGAATAGTGAGTACTCATCCTGTTGAGCTGCTCTTCTTCGGTGGAGACAAGGGTCCGGCACCTTTTATCCAGAGATCTCCTCTTCTAGAAACTTCTGAGTCTTCTTCCTCCCTGTGAGACTATTATTCTGATGAGATGGCTCCTCTTCTACTCAATCTTTGAGCGGTGCTATGTAGGCTCCACTTCTAGACTTCGAGGAATCTTCTCTCTTCTTCTTCCAATGAGCGTCCAGGGGTCACCATGTAACCCATGACAAGATTCAGTTCAGTGTACGGAGAGGAATAGTGCATTGTAACACAAAGGAGCATGAGCAATGATAGATAGTTGACAGTCAGTATATATCTAAACAGGATTATGTGTACTAGCAGTGTAAGAATAGTATGTCGATGATTGTCACATCATACGGAGGTATGGAGTATTGGCTATATGGGGTATGTGTCAACATGGATGAGTACTAACTATATAACAACTAATGGAGTATGATAATACAATAGATAAGATGCGGGAGCAAAACGAGCGATCGTCAGTTGGAGACAAATCAAAGTTGTGACACCTGCCTATCATCCCCGCCCATGTACATCCCTTCCCGCTCTTCCTCTTCTCCCTCCCCAGTTTCATCACATTCAAATAACCTGGATCTGTTCTGCTTTGTTGCTACCGTTCATGTGATTTTCTCCTGGCTAGTGACGATAGATACTGCATGTAGCTGATGAACCAGAAACAACGCTGATCAGAAGTACGTTTTCTGGTAGCAGAGTCGAGCCAGCGAGCAAGAGAAGGTGACTCCTGCGAGCCCACTAACCGATGGACACTACGCCTGCTCTTGTTATATCAGGAGTTAGCTAGCAATGGCTATGGAGCCTAGGCATTCAAAAAGGTGGGAGTTTGCTGAAAAGTGCGCACAGAACGACGGGAGGTTCACAACAAGCCTATGTTTTACATCAGGCAGTATTTGACGTCATAAATAGGTCACAATCACTATGTTATTACCGCCTGTTTGCATGTCAGGATCAAAAGCTGGGTTATAATTTATTAGGGTGCTAGTTGGGCACGCATTGCTTATTTATGATATCGTTTTACCAAGGGAAGTGAGTGATAACATCCAGATTCCGAACTGAAAGGCAAAGATCCAAGTGGGTCAAAGAAAATGCTCATGCTACATGAAATCCGTCCTTTCATCCTTACATGAGCTGAAAATCTGAACAGCAAGGATTCAATCTGAATAGTTGGGAGTCCTGTAAGGAGAGTATCAGCTCTGGGACGGCATGGACTTACATGATGCTCTCTCCCATGTCACCGGGGATGGAGAATGGCCGGTAATCAGATGGCTTTTTAACTTGACCAGAAATGGGCAGCTTTACCACGTTATCTCTGGCACTTAGTTCTAGTCCTTGAAGATCATATGAAAAATGGTGAGTTTCAGGGACGTATATTCATATAGTTCACTGGCACCAAATACCAATAACAATGAATGAATGGTGATGCCAAACAAACCGAAGCAAAAGCTATCAAATTCCTTGTGCCGAGGAAGAGTGCAAGCAAGTTTTAAAAGTTTTTTAACTTTAACTGCTGAAAGTTAGACCGCTAAAACTCTTATAATATAGGCGCCTGATAGGTTATACTTCAGTTAGATTTTTCTCTCAATACAGGCTTATTCAAATACCTACCTTGCCAAAGCTTCATATCTGACAGTTCAACATGGCCGCAGCTTCTACTCGTTGGCTGAAAGACCGTCTCCCAGTCGGCTCCGTCCAGATATCTCCAACCCTGAAACAAAATGAATCTTTAATACTTGAAAATATAATTATTTTGAATTTAGAATATTTAAAATTAAAAATGAAGCCACGAAATACTTTGAACCCTCATGTATCCATAGCACTGTGGAATAGTACTTGAAAAGAAAGCATGGATGGACATCTGGCTCAACATTGTATGAATAATTAGTTACAGGTTGATAGCAGCCAACCAGTTCACCCATGATTTGTGACGTTAGCATTACCAAGTCCAAGGAATTATTGCGCAATAGGGTGGATAAGTGCTGAAGGGATTTTCAGATATTGAGAGATGTTTGATCTGAGTTTGCAGAAAATGGCATTAGTTTCACTTTCCTTTGACCTCAGTATCATCGTCCGATTGGTTCCATACGCTGTCATGAAGCAGTAGATGATGTGGTGAATGGCGCAGCCCAGACCGCAGGTGTTCACAAGATCACAGACCATCTTCTTTTTTGTATTACAGTCCTGAGGATTCTGAAATTCCCACGAGGTTTTCACTTATAATAGATTGCTGAAGTGTAACGGCAGAGTCACCAGCTGGCTTCCTGTCAGTTGTAGGCTCAATGAGGTGTCTACGGTCTAGAGGATTCTGAAATTACTTCATTCGGTCAGAAGGTGGTGGTAACTAGTAGAAGATTGCTGAAGTTGTAAAAGGAGATTCTGCAGGTATGACAGAATCGTAGCTGTAAGGAGATTTGAGCTATGACTTCTGGAAGTTCAGAAGAAAACGCACCTTCAACACTTTTGCCCTGGTAGGTTTATTGATATGATTATGACCTAACTCTTCATTGTTCACTTCATCAAGAACAAATAAGATGAAATCCTAGTTGTAGAAGTTCAGAAGTGACCTGTTTACACGATAACATCAGCAAGGAAAACACACAAATCGTTTCTGAGTGAACAAAATAGACTCTGCTCTGTTTACACTAAAACGGACAAATTGCTAAAAAAAGGTTTATGAACCGGTGGTAAAAATTGGTAACATTACCAAAGGTGTGTAGAAACGATAACGCTGCAGAAACGATAACGCTACAGAAAAGGTAGATGTAACCAATGAGAATGCATTGAGAGCAGCAGTGTTGTTGCTTGTAGAGGTAGGAAGAAGCACTTATAGCATGTTCTAGCCAACGTCCATCAGTTTTACAGCAGTACAATGACATTCAGGCATTGGGTGGAATCTACTACACAAGAGTGAGTGAATTTTACATACATTCAGTATGATTATATGTGTTTAGTAGCTGTCGGTCATGATGCAGATATCGTTAGCAGTTCATATTGTCACTGTCATGAATACCTATTATTCTCTGACCTATACTCAATACTCTCTGGTATGGAAGGAGAGTCAATCTCACTTCCAGTATGCCGTCTCATCTAAGCAGGACCGTTTTACGTACCGGTTTTGGGCGGCTTATCTGAGTGTAAACACCTGGTTGCTTTGCTACTGTTTTGCTGTGTTTTCGGTTTGTCTTTGTTTTGTTGCGGTTTCGTTTTGTTTTGGTAATGTTTGAGCTCAGTGTAAACATGGCCTCAACCTCCAGTATTTTCAGCCTCACAGATTGATAGGTACGATTATTACCTAGCCTCCATTGTTCACCTCACTAGTATCAAGCTAGCTGGAACCTACCTGCAGTCTATCGATTTGTTTCTGCATAATTTCATTTAGTTTGGCATGTTCCTCTCTCCTCCAACCTGCCCCATTCTCTATGTCTCTCAGCTTGTCAACTCTCCTAAGCAATGCCCTGTAACATTATGCAATATTAGGGTCAAGGGTATTTCGTCTATGTTGGCAGAACTATGACACGAATGCTAATGTTGAGAAAATGCAAGCCATTTGAGACTGTACCCATGGTAGTCATGAAGATATTGTGTTTGTAGCGTTTTCGTTATACTGATTTACCCTATCTTCCTTAACTTCTTTGTCTAAAGCCAACATCATATACAGCATCTGAATACATTTCAGTTGTCCTATATTTCACTTCCCGATCCGTTATTATTATTGGTATCACTATTATTTCTTTTTACATCACTCGAAATTGTTACAGCTTAGGCCACAATAGATACCACGAGTACAACATTTCAGCACTCTTTACTCTTCTATCAATCGGGTGCTCTGGGATCATAAGCTGGTGTTTAGCCTATGCTTTTCAGGACTTATTATGCTTTCAGTGTTAAGCTGAAGCTTAATACCAGCGTTTATGACATCAGCAGGCCTATTGATAAAGGAGTAAAACGTGCCAATATTTCTATACATTGAGAAGAGAACTCTAATTACGAATACAGACTATTCTGAATCCATTGTCAGTGCGAACACTGAACTTGTTTGTGATTATTGGTAGCGCAGCTCACACAATTCTTTCTATGTTCTACAGTCTAGTCAAAGCAAGAAAATGTAGGAGAGGATAAATCCAGGTACAAAATTAGCACTGAGTGGGAAGTAAGTAATTGAGGATGAGGGTGGAGTTATCTCCTCTTGGGCATTGGACGTTGTGTATAGAGCTGGAAGTTGAGAAATATCCCTTCTCTCACCTCAACCTACTCTCCAGGCTACGGAATACATCATCGCTTTTGACTTTTAGCTTACACTCCAGTCGTTTCGTGTTGGATTTCAGATAGTCACGAAGACCCTTCAGATCCTCCGATATTTTGTTCAACACCTGGTCTGGTATGGTGCGGTTAGTACTGTACAAATCCATGAATAAGTTTATATCACTGTGCTCCTCTTTCCTCCATCTGTCTCCATGTTCTAATTCTCTCATCTTGTCAATGCTACTGAGTAAAACCCTGTAACATGATGCAACCTGATGTAAGGTTGTGTTTAACAGTATAAATACTCTCATTCCTCATTCCACATTTAGGTGAATGGTACCTCCCACAAAGAATTCCAGCGTCAAGCGGTTTCTGGTCACAGTTCTATTTGCATGTAAACGTGGCTTTCATGTGGCAGCTGCATCCGATAACAGCCTGGATCCAATTATATCATTTTACTTGTTTCAGTGGTGCCATAATTCAGACTGACTATACATCTGCACACGATAATCAGCTTGAAATCGTCATCAATGGTTGAAAAAGTGCCCTCTTAAGTAAAGAAACTTATTATTTGAGCCCTGTATTCAAGGGCGGAGTTATCTTCTCATGGGCATCATATGACACATGCATGGAGCTAGAAACTCTGACCTGTATCGGCTCTCCAGGCTGCCGAATTCCTCTCCGATACTGACATTGAGTTTAGTTTCCAGTTTCTTTATATTAAACTTCAGATATTCATGAAGCTCCTTCAAATCCTCGATTATCTTATTCAACTCCAGGTCAGTTAGGGTGCGGTTAGTATTGTACAGATCTGCAAAAGTGACTTATATGAGACAAAACATCGTGATACACATCCAATCCTATATCTGATAGTCAATGAACACAACAACATCTGTGTAGGAACACAAAATCTTTTCACCCTCATTTTCATGAGCCAAATGATTCATGATCGTGGAAATTGATTTAATCATGAATGTCGACTCGATAATTGACTATCTAACTATTCAACCGTCAAATTCATAAGATAAATAACAACGCACATGTAGCCTGGCAAAAAAATGGTCCCAAAAAAGTGAAAACTAACATGTCCTCAATAACGCTGTCGAGGACCTCTGGTTGTAAGCTGCCATCCTTGCGTCTCATGACCTCCCACAGAAGCGCTGCCATTGGACAGCGCC
>ERZ1740065.1137-NODE-1137-length-15579-cov-12.038907_pt1 | contig 15579 bp, 14 predicted proteins | sample MGYA00581738_ERZ1740065 | MGnify/ENA primary metagenome ERZ1740065 (study PRJEB43018, sample SAMN04849749) | marine metagenome | isolation source: floating plastic debris | place: Pacific Ocean | collected 2008-09-01 | study: EMG produced TPA metagenomics...
TTACTGTCTTTTTTTTTATTTTCTCCTTTCATTCTCCCCCTCCTGTCACTTTCTCCTTTCATTCTCCCCCTCCTGTCACTTTCTCCTTTCATTCTCTAACTCATGTTGAATGTTATCGAATTTCTCATTCATTGCAGACAAAAGTTTCCGAGTTTGGGATTGATACTGCAAACATGTTTGTCTTCTGGGATGTGAGTACTCGGTCTTTCCCTCGAATCCTTCACCGCTGGCGATATTCAATGCCAGTCCACACCATGTTTTCAGTGGGTTGGTGGCAGGTACTCCCTCTGGTCAGCCATTGGTTTACCAATCGCCATCAGCATCGGTATGGAGAACTTTGAGCGAATGCTTGAGGGAGGACATTGGATGGACCAGCACTATAGGCAAGCACCTGCTCGGGAAAATGTAAGGTCAATGTAGTCGTTTTTTAATGCAGAAATGTTGCTGCATTTCCACGTTTCCATGTTCTTTCAGGTTCCCATGATACTGGCCCTGCTGGGAATATGGTACCACAACTTCTTCCGTGCGGAAACTCATGCCCTACTCCCCTATGATCAGGTAAGCCACCTTTCTGTGTTTGAACACTTGAATGAGTACTTAGTCATTGTTACCATAGCAACTAAGCACACATATAGTTTAGGCTATCTTGAAAAACAGTTTCTCATCATGACACCTGGTTTGCGATACTGTAAACATAAAAATTTTAGCGTTGTCAAACTATAGCCTTTTTCAAATTAGCAGTATTTTGAATAATAGCATTTAAAATTTTTAGCGATTTTTTTTCCAGCTTATGCATAACATAAAGAGTTATAAAAAATATAAAAATATATATAGCTGTTTTTTTCTTCCAGTCGCTATTATAGCTATTATTGTGATGTCGCTAAAATTTCTATGTTTACAGTATACATCATAGCCATCATACTTGCCTTCAAGGTTTGTTAACTTACGCCACAGGACTGAGCTTTATATGAGAGTCTGATAAATACTACGAACTACTAGGCATGGTGATTGATTGTGACGTTCCGTTGTAGTACATGCACAGGTTTGCTGCTTACTTCCAACAAGGAGACATGGAGTCAAACGGTAAATTTGTGACGAGAAGTGGAGCGGAGGTGGACTACAGTACGGGACCCATAGTGTGGGGAGAGCCGGGTACGAACGGGCAGCATGCCTTCTACCAGCTCATTCACCAGGGCACGCGTCTCATACCATGTGACTTCATGATACCTGTCCAGACTCATAACCCAGTCAGTGACGGTCTCCACCATGAGGTAATGCTCCTTAACCGTCGTCTGTAGGCCATGACACGTCATTGTTGATTTATGTCACATCAGTTTTTTGTGACAGCTCATAGTGTCTCGGAATGACAGGCGTGATTGCCGGCTGAACAGCAGCAATCGTAAGCAGAGGCCACTAGTTTCTACTATCATTATTGTTTTGTAGATTTTGCTGGCCAATTTCCTTGCACAGACCGAGGCCCTGATGCGTGGTAAGACGTGCGAAGAGGCTCATCACGAGCTCGTCACATCCGGCATGTCTGAGGAAAAGGCTAAGCTCATTTTACCTCACAAGGTCAGACTGTCTGCCCGTAATCTTACTTGTGAACTGTCTACTATCTATATGTATATACTGCAGGTTTTCAAGGGTAACAGACCCACCAACTCCATTGTCTTCCCTAAACTAACACCATTCATGTTCGGCTGCCTTGTGGCCATGTATGAGATGAAGATCTTCACACAGGGCATCATTTGGAACATCAACTCGTTCGACCAGTGGGGGTGGGTATATGACAGCACCCGCAGTCACTCTCCTCCGAATGCTGCCCCAACGCTATAGTCGACTCATATTTACAGAGTGGAACTCGGTAAGCAGCTCGCTAAAGTCATACAGCCGGAGTTGTCTCGCCCTGGCGAAGTATCGTCACACGACTGCTCGACCAACGGCCTGATCAACTACATCAAGGCAAAGCGTTCCAAAATTTGAACCAGCTGAGGCTTGAACTGATTACTTGTACTCCATGTTTCTCTTGTCTCTTGTACTAGCGTAAGTCTAACAGACGCTACGGTAGGCGAATATATTTACTGCGGTGGTGACAGATTGCTTTTATTTGAGGATAAATATGTATACCAAGCTCTAAATCATGTGTTCATCCAGATCACTGACCACATCATCAGCCACACTGGGTAAAGTACAAGTGACACTAAGTCGAATGTAAAATTGTTGAAGACAAAGTGGTCTACGAGGCCGTAGATCAATGAGTCATGAACGTCAGTTAGTACTTGAGCGAAGGTCAGGTTGCTGAGAGTTGTCCCCCCTGACATGTGGCTGTACAAGGCTGTGGAGAGCACTAGGACTCCCAGAGGTGAGGCCACGATCAGTGCAGCTGCTTGTAGAATGGTGAGGACACTATAAACCAGCAGGAACTGAGTTATTGAGTTACCCTCTGTGAAGGACAAGAACTGAATCTTCGGCAAACTTACCCGCTGGCCACAGGCCGTACGATGCAGTAAACAGGAAGTGTGCACACAGCCAGAATCACCGCCAGGGATATGTTCAGCAGGGAGAGAGAGAAGAGTGCGAGGCTGTAGAATATCATAGCCAAGCATTTCATCAGCTGCCAGTTCATATTCTCAAACTCTTCCTTCCTAAAACGAAGGAATGAAGTTAATCGCCAGCAAGCGATGATGCAATCATACCTGATCGTATACAGTGACAAATTGAATCAAACCGGACTGCCATCTAGTGGTTGACAGTTCTATACTCATCACCTCGCTTCGATATCGATAGGAAAGGAGCAGTTGAGTACATGCGCACCTGGTTACTATCCTGGCTATAAGCAGGGTAGAGACAATCCAGGCGAGGGAGCCCAGTAGAACAGCCTGAGCAGTGGGTAGATTCTTGATCTCGCCAGAGCTGAAGAACTCAGGCGCTCTGTTCAGCACGAGCCCAGCGAGCTGACAGCAGACAATCATTGGTAGAATAGTGGTCAGACCTTGCCTGATGTTCTACAGTACGATGTGGTATTCTGTTAGACTGAGTTCTATGGGTGATCAGGACAAGTCACTGAGGTTACTGCGGATAACCAATCATAGCTTCTGTTACACTTGCACTGCTGTCTGTCCTTGACCATTACTACATAGATGTACAGTGTGGTATCCCAATGGAAATATCCATGACAAAGATGTATTTGATGAAGTGATCCGTGAGGTAGTCCAAGCCTATATCTGTGATATAGTAATGGCCAGGGAGTCTCACTCACATCTGGGATACGAAGCATTCTCAGTGACTCCTCAGACAGTCTGCCGTCTGCTGTGAACGCTTTATCTTTATTGGCTCTCAGGTTATCATCCCTTGAGGCTACTGCGTCAGTGAAATTACCCCATAATGCCAGGGCTTGAGGAAAGCGTCAAGGAAAGCAGAAAATCAGACTGGACAACAGTATTGACACCAACTGTGTTTGATCCGGTCATTGATGGAGGGAAGAGGAGGGGAAAGGGAAGTAGATAGGTGGGAGAGGAGACAAGGAGGGAGGGGAGCGGAGAGGCAGGGAAAAGAGCAGAGATGGAGTGAAGGGAGCAGAGATGGAGGGAAATGAGCAGAGAGGGAAGGGAGTAGAGATGGAGGGAGGGGAGCGGATAGGTGAGGGAGCAGAGAGGGAGGCAAATGTACAGATGCTGTAGTAGAAAAGGATATTTGTATGAGACCGGCGACAGCGATTAGAGCGAATGGCGGCATGTAGACACCGATGGAGATGTATCGGTCAGTGCTGGGTAGGATGTAGAAGAAGAAAGACTGGTGCAGCGCCTCTAGCAGGTTGTTGATACTCCTGAATACGCCCTCCACGACATCGCCCACAGTTCTCAGTCTATGCTGTTGCCCAGACTTGCCAGTGATTGTTAGAGCGTCGATCCGATATCTACACATACAAAGAGTGGACAACTCCAACTTAACATTGTAGACCGATTACATAGGTATATACATACCTGAGGAATAGACCGTGGTTTCCAGTGGCCATCCCAGTAGCCTGATGGCTCATCATCAAGTACGCTGTTTGTAAGTTGTGCAGAATGACCTTCAACTTTTCACGGCTACGCTGGTTTTCCTAAAGACGTAAGATTGTTCGTCTGTAGCCACCATTCCACTGGTAAAACTACTCACAATATTCCAGCAGTCTTTGCAGGTTTATTGGGTCTAGTGTTTATTACACATGTTTTGATTCAAGTCCAATATTTACCGCATTAAATTTAGTGTCAATATCACGGCACTTCTCGTCACACTCAAACTTACCCTCCCATGAAAGGTGACCTTGACACCTCCTTCTCTGGCCAGTTTGTGGACGAGATTGACGAGGTCAAGGTTAGGCAGTACCCCGTTTATACCCTCAATCTTCACGCTGATGTCACTGATACCGAGTGAGCTGAACTCCAAATTAACGGCTGCTTGAATGATGCCTCCCCTCGCCTCCAGACGGTCAGCGCGAATAACTGCAACGTTAGGACAGAGTATACTAGCAGGGCGGAGTCTAACACTGCAGGGCGGAGTCTAACACTGCAGGACTGGATGCTGAAGGGGCAGTGAACAAACACTTAGAAGTAGACACGCTCAGGTAGCCGTCTAGCCACGCTTGTACACCCACGTACTCGTGCTGGGGGAAGAGGAATATGATATCTTTAGACCAGTACGTCTGCCCTGTAGGTAAAATTAAACACTGAATGAGAGAATAAACTGATCACAATCGAAGAGCGCTATTCCGCAATGACGACATCAAGATGTACAAGTGAGAAACTGCTACGACTGTTCTACTAAGACGCCAGATAAATCGTCCATCTTGAATCGGGTAAAAGGATGAAATAAGATCATCATGGAAAGAAAAATGAGGAAACTGAGAATTTTGACAACATGGAGTGAGAAAGCAGCTATAGAGAAAGCCATCTTTAGATAGGCCCAGTAAAGGATGGTGTAGAGTCACCTACTGATCATGTACTTGGCTAGAGAGAGCATGAGTGCCACGCTGCCGTCCGTAGCAGCCATTCCACTGTCCACTGGTCGCAGGGGTGCAGTCATAACCATAGCCTCAGTGCTAGCTGCCCGCGGCGCTCGGAGTAGGGCGTACACATTCGTCCCGTCAGCAGTACGGTTATTCATCAGGTTCATGGGATAGTCAAATTGATACTTCTGCTCATAGACCTCGAGACCAATTGACTGTAGTTCTTTCATCAACCAGTCTGTAGGTACTTTACTGTACGCCAATGAAATAAAATATGAATATTGAGTTTTTCATACTTTGGGTCAAGCATGATGTTGAGAAGATAACTCCTTAAACATTTGGTGCAGCACTATAATAATTCATGTAATAGAGCAAAAATGAGAATATTTGTGCAGTATATGGCTCCATGCTATATGTCTTGCTGATGTAATACATTTATAGTAGGAATTATTTGCAAGCCATTTGCTAACTTTTCTATTTATCCAGATGTTATGTTTTTCTCTTCTTTTTTTCTAACCCAATACATTTTAAAATAGAGGCATACCTCACAAACTGATATAAAGCCTGTAGATGCTGAGCCAAAATTAGGATACTGAAATACTTGTTTCTTCGGCATTTTATAAATTCCTTCAGCACAAAAGAAATAACTTTTGTTTACACATGGTCAATGACTACGCAGCAGCAATATCTCAATATCAATGTCAGAACTCTATAGCATCTGTGCTAGAACCTCGGGCTATGAGTCATATACCTGCATGACCTATGGATGCATTATACCTGCTATATACCCAGCCTGGAAATATTCTACTGCTCAACTCCAGTCAAGGCATGCGATAGTGAAATGGCAGCGACCACCAGTATTTATAATATTCTGTAGTACCTTTTATCCTTCAAAGCTTTCATGGCATTCTGATACTCGGTATAGTAGGAATCCAGGCCAGTACCTGTGAACCTTGACTGAACCAATCCTACAATATCCATAACATAGCGTATAAGCCTATAGAGCGATAACCAAACTCATGGATTGTAGGTACTATATGTCTCATTAGCTATTGTATCAAGTACAGATGAACTACTAAACAGAGCAAGAGGATGACTGAGACTGAGAGTGAGTGTGAATACGAGGAGTGGAAAAAGTAACGAGATGTATCATAAATCAGTTAAATCTATAAAATAATCTCGAAGTTCTATTCGAGCAATGGGATAATATAACGGATTGTAATTGAGAAATGCCTATATGATCTTTGCCATTGCCCGAACAGGGACTCCCTCCAAGGTTTGAGAATCATGGTAACAAGTAATCTACACGGTTTAGACTGATGGAAACAGCATGGAACTAACTCTTGCAATGAAAAACTAGACAAGCGAATGAGGCAAGTGAGATAAACGGGCAAATAGCGGCAACATTACCTGGTAGCAGTGCATTTTCTGAGAAGTAAACTCTTCCGTTATGGTGGGGATGTGTTATAAGAGCAAACCAGACAACACCGCTGACAAATGAGAGGAGAGTCAGGAGATGACCTTTCTGAGTCAGAACTCTCATAACTTTGGATCTTGCTTCCACATTGCTTAGCAAACCCATCCTAAAATAAACATAGAAATGCCTGCAGCTCAACTAAAAGGTTTCTTCCACAATGAATATCAGTGAGTAAAATTATACACCATAAACAGTAGCTGCAACGCTCAAATAACTAACTTTGATGGTTGAAGTTTATTCCTGGCTCCTCTAACTGTTGGCAACTCCGTTAGCAATTAAATGTAGTTCATAGATAATTCATAGATTATCGGAGAATAATAAGCAAATAGGAAATCACCAAGAAACTCAGGCAGCGGCCATGTTTTCTACGAAATGCATCGGGATATTTGATTGGCTCTTGTCTGTAAGTCGCCTTATGATTTGTTCGTCGAGGAGGTTTCCCATATTTCTACTGTACTTGCGCTTCTCTGAGGCAAGTATGTGTATTTTATGAAGCTATTAGTTGTTTGTTCAATTTCTGTCACTATTCACCAGTTTATTAATGACTTGAAAGGACTTGACTGGAATAGTGTAATTTATAGGTATTCTGGGTCATCTTGAAGTTCTTTTACTAGAACAGGTTGTAACATTGCAGTATCCGGATGGTCCACAGGAAAGCATGACAACATAAGCTATGGAGGACATAGAAGAGAGACATAAAGTTGAGAGGAAAGAGCTGCAAGGTTTGACCTATGATGTATTGTCACTCAACCCACTTCTCTCAAACTTGAAATGCATATGTATCTGGTGAAATTCAGATTATTTTATCAGGCCTATTATTCTATTAGAATAATAATTATTTGTAGCAAAAATCCAGCGAATTAAACATGCAGTACCTAAGGGGGACAAAAAGCGTCAAAAGGAGGCAAAAGCTGAAATTGCCATACTAGAAGCAGAAATGGCAGCACGACATGAGCAGGAGTGCCAAGTAATACACCAAATGAATTGCAGAGAGACAATCTTAGACCTATGTTGCTCTATTCTCTCCTTTGACTTCTAAAATATTTAACAGGAGGTAAAAACACTGCATAGTGAGATCAAAGAATGTGAAGAAGTTTTATCTGGTGTTGATATCTCATTTGAGGGAAGGGGCACCGATTCACCTAAAAAGTCTAAGACTGCTAAGCGAAGGGTGAGTCGAACAGCTTCTACGATATTACATACTTAGCCTGCAAAATCGCATGTAAGTACATGTGCACTTAGAGTAATGGATACTCCACTGCTACCTGTGAACCACTTGTAATTGTCTCCACATGAAAGCCAACGGTGTGTGGAATCAACACCTTCGCGCAAGTATTGACGCCAGCCGCTGTACATTCTCATGGGTCGTCTAATCAAGAGACCATAAAAACTGTATCTGCCATGTCATACTTCCTAACTCTTTGTTTGTTTTATTTCCCGACCATCAACTATTTACTATCTACATAATAGATCTCCACCTGCCTTATTCAATATGTTTGTGTGTTTATATACTTTATTTCAATGTATTTAGATAAAGTAGATACATAACTTTATTTCTAGCATGTGATGACCATACAGACGAACGCATGCATACATAAATACATGCAGATCAAAGTAAATCTATGGGAAGATGGCCTATTATAGAGAAACACGCTATCGCGGGTGGATGCATAAATTTACTAATAATACTATAATCTTTGAAACTTTTTCTGCTTTGACTCAACTGGTGATAAAACTGAAGAATTTTAGCCCCTTCCACAGTACCGATTAGGCTGTTGATACAACATCGGAAACACTGATTTAATCCCAAAAGCCAATAAATACAATTATCAACTGATGGAGCATCGATTCATGCAGTAGCATGAGTTCTCATCCTCATCAAAAGATAAATTTGTGATTATGGAGAATAGAAGACAACTCCAATCAAACGTATGAAAGAATAATGGCAGACATTCCAGAGACGAGGAATCTTACTGCAATGATGCCACTGGTTTTCTGCGTATGATGATTGCATAGAGAGTTAGACATCCTGAACTGCTTTCACACTCTCTGCTAGGGAATAGTTTCACAGTAGCTATACATCGCAGTGTATAGCAGCTCAGAATGGTGGGCAATAGGTAGAGGCACTCTCATATTCCAATGATTTACCCTCCCAACAGCTCTGTCTGAAGGTCCGCAATGCACAACTTCAGCTCAAAGTTGTGTTGAAATCTATTCCTACGTTTTGAGATTCTAGATTTTGGCTCTACCCTCATTTCACCTGTACTCTAGTCCACTCTACCCTGAGCATTAGCAGTTGGGTTTAGGAGTTTAGAGCCGCTTTTAGAAAATCGGTGTTAGGTTCTCTTAGTGGTATGGGAATTATCCGAGTTCATAATTTATTTGAAGGAAAAGAAGGAGCGTGAAGATAAGGAGCGAGAGGCCAGAATAGCTCAGGGTCTCGCAGAGAGTGTAAACTCGGCCAGGAATGTTGAGCAGCAGAAGATAGATGCCATCTTACGGCAGCGTAATCTAAAGCTTTTTGATGTAATACTGATTCTTTATTGAGGATTCCTGTATTATAAATGGCTGACAATCAACCCACTTCTGCTGCAGATTCCGTCAGACGGTGATTGCCTATATAAAGCTCTGGCTCATCAGATCTCCTGTAGAACAGGCCAGGTATGTCATAATGCTTAGATTCTGACTGCAACCTTGACTTGAGAACGCCCATGAGCCGAGTAATGCCAGCCTTTGAGTTACTATAGAACCGGATTTGATAGTGATGGTCCAACCATACCAAAAATAGCGACGGAAAATCGTTGCTATTATTAGATTGCGCTGTCATTATATAGATGTTGTTCCATTTGTGGGATTGCTATCATTTCGATTTCTTGCTGAGTTTGAAGGAAGAACTAACATTTCTGTCGCTATCGAATCCAGTTCTACAGTATAAAGGTATAATCTCACTTTGGTGGTAGCCAGTAGTAAAAATTATCCAGTTGGAATGGATATGGTTGTCTCTAGCAGTCCACACTATGAGAGTTCCTCGACATTGTCAATGATCTCTGACAATGCGTGGATTGCATCAAATATTCTCATCAGTGACAACAGTCAGTTAGCTTGCCGGCCATTGCAGCCATCGTTTGATGTCACTGAAGTGAGGTCAAAAGCTGCTGAGGCCATGAGGAAGTCACCCGATGATTACTTGCCTTACCTGACGACATCTGACGGTAACCTACTAGATGGCGAAGGTTTCAATCGATACTTGGAATCAGTTGCACATACGCACGAGTGGGGTGGACAGGTGGAGGTAATCACATACATGGCCCCTACTATTCTTGAGGCGTGGACATTGAATATTGTTTCATACTTAGATCAACGCCCTGAGTGTTGCCTTTGGATATCCAATACACATCATCCAAGCAGATATGCCAGACGTGGTGGTTGACAACACATCAACCAATGACACTAAAGAGCCTCTCATACTAGTGTATGTACTCTACAACACTACCCACATGGAACTGCTGACACCAGTGTATAGATGTTGACCTCTTGTTATCCTTTCATTCAGATACCACAGACGTCTATACGAACTGGGAGAACATTACAATTCCGTTACTCATATGTAGAGATTAGAATTACAATAAACTTATCAGAGATCATTTTACTTGATATAGGTTTTATTTTATCAAGGATGGTGTTATCATAAAAAGGATGCCCATCGCGGTGATCATCTACTTTAGTGGGATAAACCTGGAGCTGTGGGTGGCACCAATACCTGGCCTACCATGTTTGACTGGCTTGTATGTGATGCTGAACTCTCCCAGATAGTGTCCTATCATCTCAGGCTATAATGAAACCGGTTCATGAGTTACCAGCAGGTTGATAGGTACATATAACACCATTGCATTCATTCGACCAGCTGATTCACAATTATGACAGCTTTGAGTGAGATACAATGAAATGTTTAATTTGAGTTTCTATAGATAAAAGAGTTATAGAAACTAAAATTGTGCTGTAAAGTGGTGTCGTTAGGGCTAAAATAAATGTTGAACCCATCTATCATAACATAATAAAGTTGTCCCTGTATAGATACTAACCTTGATCTCCACCTGGTTGAATGTTTTTCCATTATATATACCAACAACGCTTCCAATCATTTCTGGGAAGATGATCATGTTCCTCAAGTGAGTTTTGACGCACTACAAATTCAAGAATGAAGATAGTAACGCAAGGATTCCAAACAAGAACGGTAGCCGTATGCTGCCATTAGAAGTTTAATTACCTCGGGTTTCTCCAGTGCTGGGCATTCTTTCTTCGCTTTACGCAGACGTTTAAGAAGGCCAAGATGTTTCCTCTTTAAACCGCGATTGAAGCGACGTCTCAATCGTGAAGAATACATCTCAATGAGCTGTTCATTGGACATATCAAGGAGTTGATCGAGATCAACACCTCGGAAGGTGAACTTTTTGAAGCGACGCTTCTTTCTAAGTTCCTCGGCATCAGTAGTGTCCGCCTGAACAAACGAAGTAATCATGTCAGGTTGCGTGAAGAAGACTATATCATCGCACATCGTGATTTAAAACCCAAGTTAATGAAGATCAGTCAACTTATCGTGAGTTAACAAACATATTGATATGCAGTTGCACACGTATTAGCAAGGGATTGCTCATCAGAGCTTCGATTATTTTTAGCAATAACACAGCTAGGTCCACTCACCATATTGAGACCTTGGGAAGAGGCCTACCGGAAAGAGGTATAGGAAACCTTTTATTATAGATTGCATTTTAATAAAAATAATTTTTTTAAACATTAAGTTGTTTGAAATTATCAGAAATTCCAATTGAATAAACTGCTGTTGGATTTCGTATATAAAATTTGCCTCCGACAGGTGCTGATTCCAAAGCATATTGGTATTGAGGCTACTATTTACGAGTGTCACATGTGCTCTATGTACTATACGGTAGCTCCAGTGTTTTTTGTCAGGTGCTTTACATTTGTGCCGTGTGTCGGTTTTCGTTATGTTATGCAGTAAACAGCTATCCGTTGTACAATCTCATCTGTACTGGTATTTTTTTGCTTGCCTAATCACGAATTTGACTGCGCAGTAGTATGGCTTCACTCTTTGGCTAGTCTCTCTCCCGCTCTGCAATTCAACACCTCTTCAGTCAAGTCTACAGAACACCCCACCAGTCAGACAAAAACGGTATGCAACCTTACCATTGACACCCTGATGGGATTCTTTTTGTTCTATATATTTTACAACAGCTTAGAACTTTGGCTTATTACTTTAGTTAAGACTTATACGCTGATAGTGTTCATTGTGTGACTCTGACTGAAGAACATGATTTGTTGCAACTAGTAGGGATTATGTAACGGCATCTAATCTAATCCCAGCTCCAAAAAGTATTTATTACAGCGGTAAGGGTTCTTTATCTTTCCACTATTCGTGCCTGAGTTGTACTTCTTCATATTTTAGGGCCTTGCAAAATGGATATTGGAATAGACCGTAAGCCATTCAGAAGTAAACCAGGAGTTCACGTGTACTTCTATACATCTCAGCATCCTTGCACTATATCGTTCGAACCTCACACTTTCAAAGAGCCAGTGACAATGGAACAGCTCTGTGTCATGGTGTACAAACACGAGCTGTTCAGTTTTACTGAGAAGGAATTCCCGCTGATGGACAGGAATCCTGGAACCATATATCCTGGTTCAATGCATCTCTTCCAGCTGTGGGACTGTAGCAGCCAGCAGTGGCAGGTAGGACCGCTAGGTTCAGTCCTGTCATATGAATTCGGTCTCATATGGTGTTCATTAAACCCTGATAATTGTGTTTCACAATGCTACATTATTCATGTAGATTGACCTGTGTCCTCATATTGCCTACACACCAAATACACTTGCATGGTATAGTGTATACATTGGCACATCATTCCTCGCTGTAAACATAACCTCACCCTGTTCCAGGCTCCAAACCAGGAAATACACCCTGCAGATGTGCAGGATAAGAGTAAGGAGCTTGTTTTGCGGATACGATTCAAGTATCCCCCATCCTTAGAGAAGCATAATTTCAGCGATGTCTGGGATATAGGTGACTTCTTCTACTACTTTGCACAGTGTCGACACGACTTTATTCATGATATCTTGCACGAGGTATATCACTCCCACATCAAGGTAAGTGATGCGGCGGGACGCTTTTACTTACTGATTAGATGTTGCGCACAATTTTACTTGCACCCTAGACCTCTCACGGATCATCAACTGCGCTAATCTCCTAATGCTGTATCTGTACTCCCCTGCACTCTATCCTTACAGGAAGACCTGTCTATTGGCCTGGCTATTGCTGATATGACGAGAGTGGCGTTTGAGAAGGATCTGACGCTGAAGCAGCTGAAGGCGAAGTACGACTATCATAGCTTCCTGCCAAGACATGTGTACAAGAAGACGAGAAACCTTTTTGTCAAACTCAAGCTGAACAAGAGTTTCGATTCGGTGCTGGATGAGACGTACAACAACTTTTACTGCGTAGACAAGAATCCGCACAGACTCTCCATAGTCAGCTATCTCAAGCAGCTGCTGCCCTCTGTGCCAGAGTACGTGTCCGCCATTGTCGCTGATGCAATCTGTCCTCTGATTGGTTGCGCTGTAAGATATGAGGCCGGTAACTGCTGCTCAAGTTATTCACTGCAGTGCTACCACAGAGCTAGAGACAGCGCCCCGCTGTTCACTCATGCTAGATAGAGTGCCAATGCTATATAAAATTTCGGTGCTTCTTTGGGAAACAAAACCATTGAACCAGAGATCTTCTCCTGATAGGTTTGCAATATAAATCATACTTCGTATGTCTTTGGCCTCTCTGACCTTGATATGGCTCCGTTGAAATCAGGTTATCACAGCATCAAACAATACCATAAATAATTTAGCGCTGAAATTTTATATAGCATTGTCACTCTGTCTAGCATGAGTGAATAGCGTTGCGTCTCTAGTTCAAATACTGCTGTATACCTGTTCCTGCCTTAATGTAACGGTGCAGATCACTGTAATGATAGGTAACTAAGATAGATAGCTAGTTGTCTCTGGCCATAAGCTACTATTAATGATGTTATAGACTTCAGCACATTCTCGCCAGTCTGCGTACTGCTGCTGGCTCAGGGTTATTTTTTCACTCCACGATTGTTTTGATTGGCCAGCAGCCAGCCAGCCGCTATGATCGCCGATACCATAAACTGTAAACACTCACAGTCTCCTTGCCGCTTCAGCTATGCCCGTGAGGAATTCCACATAGTCAACCATCCCAGTAGGTGTGACAGACTTATAGTGCACCCCTATGGAGAGAAGAACTCTGGCATCATGCTGACTAACAGCAAGGTTGGCCCTAGTTCCTCGCGTCTGGCTCCCCCCCTCCCCTACTTCACTTGCTCTTCATGAGTTTGTCTTTTCTGCAGGGGTCCATCGAGATGATTGGTCAGATATGCGATCTATCAGCCATTGACATGCGATGTAACAACGTCCTTCTGCACTTCACAAATGCCAAACTGCAGGTTAGACATGATTTTGTTTTTGCCAGCGTCCTACCCTACCAGCTATCGATAATGAGGAAATGTGTGCTATAAAAACAGCTAGCAAGTCAACAAGGTTATTATTGTTACACTGGGAATTTATCAATCAGATACTGGTATGTGAACCTCACTGAGAGCTGGAACTCAAGCCAACTATATCAGAGATCATAGACAAAGAGATGCAGCAATATGCCCAGTGGCGCCGCGGTAATCACCCAGCGCCAGCGAGTCGAGGGCTCCTCGGCTGTCTGGGTCATTGGTAACTTATATGAAACAAGGGCAAACTAAAGTGCAAACTAAAGTGCGTGGAACCCAGACAGAGATCATCAACAAGGAGATGTGGCAATATGCCCATTTCATGGCAACACTGTAATTACCCAGATCAGGCGAGTCGAGGACTCCCAGCGCTGTCAGCTGCCTGGGCCAATGATAACTTATATTAGGTATAACAACCGGAATCCGGAGTTTGTAAAAGCTGAAATCATTACTATTATTGAAGTTGCCTTTTTCTTAACCAAATACCATGAAATTCCGTAGCAACAGCAAATGTTAACTAAATGAAAGATAAATAAGATATCCCTCTATATGTTTGAATGGCGTTCCATGGGACTAAGGGCTGGGCCACACTAGCTGTATTTTCATCCATTGGATTAGAAATTTTTGGCAAGCGAGCAGGAGCCCTTGACTCGACTCAAACCACAAAGTAGCATGGTACACTGGTCTAGATAGGAATTGCAACATCTTTTTGTCAACGATCTCTGACTAATCTACATTTGTTTTCATAGGTTCTTACCTCCTATCATCATGTTGGTTCCATTTCGATCCAATCAGAATTGCAGACTTTCATTTGCATTTTGTTTTCATTATATTCCACACATTGTAATTGTGATACATGTATAACCAAGACCCTTCATCAATGCATGCATACAACCTCTGGCGTGGCCAGTTATACCAGGATATACAGTAAACATGCATTTTATTATGTTTACGCGCCTCACGTTTGTAGCAATTGGAGTTCCCAGACGGTCAGCAGGCCAGGTCGTTTGTGTCGCTGCTGGATGGTTACTATCGACTGATGTATGATTACCACTACTGCCTCTCCGACCAGGTCTACTCTCCCATCGTCAAACTGTGGAATGAACTCAAGTGTTACGGCCCCATCTGGTAAGCTAACTCCCTCTTCCTGCCTGCTGTGCCACCCCGACTGAATGCTCTGGTTTCACCCGCATGCCTTATATGTTGATGCTTACCATTGAATTTATAGTACAGTGCATTACTTCAACCACACCAATGGTGAGACGATACAGTAAGTGCCACAGCGCCATCACTAGCTTTGTTTTCTCATATTCTGTTGATTCTATCATCTCACCGGTGCCATGCGGCCATGTGTCAATCTATAGCAGCAAACTGCCATTGCGCTAACTTTTACTAATTTAATCAGGAATTGGTTTCATGACAGTACACTGTCATTTCTTCAATATATCTTCTTCTCACCTCTCACCTCTCACCCTCCCTCTCCCTCTCTCTCGCTCTCTCGCTCCCTCCCTCCCTCCCTCCCTCCCTCTCTGTCT
>ERZ1740065.1138-NODE-1138-length-15577-cov-12.539041_pt1 | contig 15577 bp, 15 predicted proteins | sample MGYA00581738_ERZ1740065 | MGnify/ENA primary metagenome ERZ1740065 (study PRJEB43018, sample SAMN04849749) | marine metagenome | isolation source: floating plastic debris | place: Pacific Ocean | collected 2008-09-01 | study: EMG produced TPA metagenomics...
GGAGAGGGAGAGGGAGAGGGAGAGGAGGGTGAGAGGGAGAGGAGGGTGAAAGAGAGAGGAGGGTGAGAGAAAGGGGGAATATCAGTGCAGGAATTCAGATTGGCTGTGATGTGAGAATATCTACGTGACAGACATGGCTCCTGTCGCACAGCAGATGTGTGAAATGAGAAAAGTTGAGAGGAGTGCAGCGCTACTTGTGTACGATTATCAGTGGCTAACGGAAGCAAGAGAGAGCGTTTTTATCGGACAGCGTCACAACACGAGATGATGCGGTGAATAGAGCAGCAGGCAGTGGAGCAGACATGCCTCCATACGCTTATCTGCGTAGAATATGTTATTTGTCGTGCAGCGAGTGCTGATGCACTCTCAAATACCAACAGCTCGTGCCGCGATAAACACGCTCACAGGGTGTTCAAGTGGACAGGAGCACACAGTGCTAACAAGTGCTCTCTCTCTCACTCTACTAGACGATCAGGTGATCACCTTTTACTAACTCTGTTACTAGATTTTATACCACCGGGTGGAGTCGCCTTATTTTGAGCAAAAACACCGGATCGCTGGAGCTAGAACATGAACAGTGTCTGGTTACATCTGGGTACACGGTGGAGCCAACAAGATGGGTGGGCGAGCAGTGCTGATCAGACACGTACCTTCACCACGGATAAATTCTTTATGGCACCAACTTCTCGTTCGGTTAAAACGTGGTGGAAGTAGACGATGCGAGGGTCATGTGACAGCTCCTCCTCCAGGGCTGGAACATAGCTCAGTGTGACACGCCTGCGCAGGCACTTGAGCTTCCTGTTTGTATGCCTTGTCTACAAACATCAAATAACAAGCACTGTTAGCATCCTGTCAGAACATAAAATGGTGACACAGGCAGCAAGTGTCAGTCATATCCACTTATCCGGAATTTTCCGCTAATTAGACAAACACTACTAAAACTGACAGCATCGCCCAGCAATCACCTTCATGTCGACCTTCATTAGTACACCAGCATGACGAAACTACGGGCTCACCTCACGACTGTCTAGACTTTTTGCCTGACAGAGCAGCTCATAGCGTTTAAAGTCGGCAGTATCGTGGTAGCCGCTCCTGACTCTCGAGTTTCGAAGCGGAGGCAGGTTATTTGGGTCATATGCCAGGCCACTCTCATTCAGCTGCTGTTTGTACCAGGCCTGGTTGTTCGTTCCTGGCTGAACTCCGGGCGCCATGGCAACCCACCTATTGGCAGCTGCTAGAGCTCTCTCCAGGTTACCTTGCTAGTATACAGTTGGTTGACATCAATAAACTCAGACGTAGCCAATGACAACCAGCTGTCAACGCGGCTTACCTTGAATAGGGAGAAGTTGAGATAGTCTAGAGTTGACATAATTGCCTTCTGTATGACGTCGGAATCAGCAGCAACATCATACTTATCCAGCGCCATCTGGAACCACATGACTGAGTGATAGTAGTCTTGCATGAAGAATGACGTCTGCCCGATCTTGAAGCAGTCATCGCCTTCAATTCATCGAGTGGAGTTGAGTTAGAACGGAACGCCAGAGTGGCGGCTAGTTCAGCAAAGATTGCAGGAAGCGTAGACAGACCTGATAGAGGAGGAGCTTCGTCCTTGACCTGGCTGAGGCCGAGGAAACCATTAGCTAGTTGGTACGTAGGCAGACTGTAAGTATCTTGTATTCTGAGTAGCGCCTGAATGGCACCGTCAGTGTCATCCTTACTCGGCAGCTGTGTGAGTATGTCTGCAATCCAGTCTTTGTATTCTGCTCACAAAAAACATCAACTCACATTTTGAAACCAGTTGAATGGTGGAATGATGGCTGCTCAAGATTGTACCTTTCACGGCTGTGTCAGACTGCTCCTCAACAAGCTGAGTAACGGAGTCGATGAGTTCAGCCATTCTCTTTATGACCGTATATGAATTGACGGGGTTTGAGAGTACGCGTTCAGCGCCTTTCTCACGGAGGTCCTTACTCTGATCCTCCAAGTCAGACGCCAGCCTGAAGCATAGAATCAAATAGTGGCACAATCATAGTTAAACGTCATCTGATCATTTAAACTAAGTCTGTAGCACCATTGAAGAGAGCCTAAGCGTTCTTGTTCTTTGGATACGTAGTTTCTTATCTGAAGTGCTAACTCATTCTCAGCGTCGATGGCTCTATGAAGGTGAGCGAGCGAGGTGAACGTCTCCCCTGATTGTCCATATTGGAAGAGGAGGAAAAGAGAGATCGTCAGAACACTTTGGTGTCTTGAAACATCCATAGTTATCCTTCAAAATTCATGTCATGGGAAGGTGAAATATAGATCACCAGCCATGGCAGAGGTAGAAGAAAGTGACTGCACCCGTCAGGTCAGTTAGTTGCATGGATCAAGCAAATGATGAAACTTATGTGAAGCGTAACGGCGATCTAATAGCGAGAAATTAACTCGTAAAACTATTAAATTACAAACATACTCGGCCTATATATCACTCATATCTTGGAAGACATTGACTCGAACGACCCCGTTCTACATGGTTACATCCGGTGTGAATGCAGCAGGAAATATTATATGCCCACAATATATATACTAATAATTGTCATCAGATGACTTCTTAATACTTCCTTCATTTCATAAATATCACGCTACCACAGATATCGCAATATACTTACAAGCACAGCGGGGAGAAAGTGGAAGCCGACGATTCAAGCGCTGGGAGGGGTTCGAGTTTACTATTACTCCGCGAGGAAGCTCTATAGACGCAAAGTGGGAAATCCCAGCATCCTATGATCGAATTCATAAACTGTGATAAATCGTAAATATCATTAGTGTTACCGATATTTAGTTGGTATTTAAACGGCTACTGAGTAGGAGGTGCCTGGAGTCTTGGCTTGTTCGTACTGCAAAGCTCATTGATAGAGTGAGTGTGGCTGTTTTTTACTACTGCTGGTCGCCCCGTGATTGCCTGCCACCCACACGCCATGGGTCCCACACTTTGCACTGTTCTGACTGTAATTGCACTGATGTTTGCTATCAGCATTGGAATGTATTTGAACTGGCACTGTCCACCCTTTTCAAATGCTCTTAACAGTTGGAACAGAGGAGACTCTGGTTACTTCTCTAGTAAAGGAAAGACCATATTTTTCAAAGGTATGAATGTTGATCTCACTTTCTAAAACCTACCAGATAGGTTCCAGCGTAGAGTTATGGGTTCCATTACTACAGCTCAGTCACGTGCAGAGGTTTATTGCTCATTGCTAGTACTAGTATACATGGTGGAAATTCCACAAAGAACATCCATTCATCCACCTGGTTTCTGAGACACCTCACGTAGAGTCTACACAATGTCTGTGACATTTTCATATTGACAAATATGCTGTGTAATGATTTGAATTTCTTATTCAGATGTCAACTCCGGAAAGGGTCAGCTCAAACCGGGTGCTACCGGCACACTCCTACTACTTCATGGATTTCCTACAAGTAGCTACGACTGGGTAAAGGTAAATATTATCCAGCATCTCCACCAGCTGGACAAGATCTTCATATCAGGGTTTCCATGATATATATTAGGGTTTTCCTGGCACTTATCAGGGTTTTCCTGACATTTTCACTGTCTTCTGTTGGTCTTGCGGTTGCGGTGGTAGAAGCTGCTGCAGATTATCACTGATACATTATTGATATTTAGTTATGGCCAGAACTGATTGAACAGTTTGATCGAGTGATCGCGCCGGATTTCCTGGGACTTGGGTTCAGTGACAAACCGGTAAGTACATTTCACCCCAGCCTCCAGCTAATGCTCTCTGTCCTCCAGAGATGATTATGTTGTACACAGGTTGGATACAATTACACGGTGATGGAGCAGGCAGACATAATGGAGGAGATGATGAGGGCACTAGGCGTGCAAGATGTCCACATATTTGCCCATGACTATGGTGACACGGTAGCCCAAGAACTCATACACAGGTCTAGTGTCGCCAGCCACCACTCGACGTCTGATAGTTGGAGTCTGATAGTCGGCGTCTGATAGTCGACGTCTGATAGTCGGCGTCTGATAGCCGACTGTTCTCATTGCCTTTGTTCTCTATCGCTGCAGGCAGATGAGGGGTGGGTCTAATGGCCGATTCACTATGAAATCTATCTGCATGTTGAACGGAGGTAAGGGCCTTCGTCAGCAGCTGCCATCATTGAACGTCTCCACTCTACTAAATCAATACGCAGCACTCTGATATGTGTCACGTTACATCAATCGTTTTTGTAGTGGTTTCTCCCATCTCAGAACTTAATACTCTCTATGTATGTATCAACTTTCTAGTAATGCTCTATACATTTGCAGGTATCTTTGAGGATACGTACCACATTCGTCCTGGACAGAAGCTGCTCCTGAACAGGTGGCTCGCCCCCATAGCCTCTCAGATCACCAATCGCTTCTTCTTCAATCACGCGTGAGATTTAATCTGTTTTTTTTTTTTAAAGTCAGACGTCAAATCTGAGTTGCTGAGTATCTGAGCTTCCTTCCATAGGTTTTCTGAAGTCTTCGGTCCCAAGACCAAACCCAGTCCTCAGGATCTGTATGATTTCTGGTGCACACAATGTCACAACAGTGGCTACCTCAACATGCCAAACATATTGGACTACGTCAGACAGAGAACCTACAACAGCCACAGGTGGAAACAGGCTCTCGAAGACATCAACATACCATTCCATTTCATATACGGGCCATCGGACCCAGTGAATCCACCACCCTTTATCGCTTATTTCAAGTGAGGACAACTCCATCACATAACCATATTAATTTTTCATGTTGTTTGTTATACTGTTGTCCTCTGCTTTAGAAAAACAGTACCTCAGGCTACAATCGATGTGCTGGACGAGGCGGTTGGCCACTACCCGCAATGGGAAGACAGAGAAAATACGCTATCAAGCTATTTAAAATTCATACGGAAGATTCTGTAAATTTTGTGTTCAAGCAGGTTTGTTATAAACAATACTTTTCGATAGGCGATGTGATTCGCACATTCTTTAATGTTACGTCCACATGAGAGCAACTAAAAAAAAACTAAACAGAGTAGTTATTTATTTATATGAAGGACTCTACTTGATGGAGCATTTCCTAACAGACGGATCCAGTTACACACAACTGATAATTTGGAAGAAATGACAGCTAACTGTATTCTTGTTGGCGGCTAGAAAATCATGCTGGTATGTATTCTCGAACGATTGCGTACAGAACTGAACACTAACCCAATCGAGCGGAGTAGTACGAACACTCAGCGTTGCAAATCAATCTACTGTTTCACAAGCATACCTGTAGCGTTTTACCTGTAGCGCTTCACCTGTAGCGTTTCACCTGTAGCGTTTCACCTGTAGCGTTTTACCTATAGTACCTGCCTGAGGGGGAGTCATTCAGAAATAAGTAAGTTTGCTCCTAACCAATTGCGACCAAATTTATTGGGGAATTTTTCACCATTGTTAGTGCTCCCCAGCTGGGGCATTGCTTACTGTGAATGTAGTTTTTATTTCGCCCACAAGCATATAGTTACAGGCGCTGTTAGCCTCTTTCATGCCATTAGCTTGTTGCTCTAGGATAGTTAAGACGACCCGCATTGGGGTGTTGTTGATCAGCGCAATGGTGTATGTCATTATTTTTTTTGATCCCTCGTGTATTTTTAGCTGGAATCCCTCAATAGACATTACTTTGACCCATCACTGTGGAGAATTGTCCCCTCATGGTTTTCCCTGTGTAAGCAGATGGACTATGAAGCCATGCGGGGCGTTTAGACTTTGGTGATTTAGACTCAGATTTATGAGTCATCAACCTCTTCATCACAGCATCTTTGTTAGCAATATCTTTACTCTCTTTGACACCGAGTGCCTCTGAGAAATCTGGCTTGAGCACACGTAATGCTTGCTTAGCGTCATCTATAATGCACAGCACATGTTAGTATCGTTGAGTAGTAATAGTACCATTGAAGTCTAGTTGAGGAGCACGAGGTCTCACCTGACACGGAGCGTCTGGCATCCATGTCATATCTGAGAACGAAGGACATGGCTTCGGCAATGTCATTGCACAGCTCTTCAGCCGGTATAGTTGATTTCCTCACAAAGTTTACCATAGTTATAGGGGGAGACGTTATAACGGCTGTTGAGTCCACCCCTACAACACTTGTAAATTAACTCATGGAACCTATCAGAGTAGGTTTGGAGTTGTCTTACCAGGCCATATACGGTTAAATGTGAGTTGAACTACTCTGGCCATGAAAGGCAGATGAACGAGTGTGACGGTATCAGTCCTGATTCCCAGCTTTACGAGCATCCGGTGAGAGTTTACCAAACTTTCGACTATATTCCTGGATTTCGTCTCTAAGATTACTCGGCTGGGTGGGATTCCACTCGCCTCCGCCATGTCTGCGAACGCGCGAGTTTGCTGGATCCGAATTTGCCCTGCAAGACAGACCCATAGCTCTCAGTCTAATGGATACGGAGAGACTTAGTGCTGGTAGATTGAAGTGGTCAGTGTCGGTACTAGAATCTGAGGTGCCTGTGTACATCACGTGATTTGACCATCCGTCTGTCCACAGCTGGCAAGCGTACTGGTACGTCCTCGGGTCATAGTTGCCTATCACGATTACCACATCACTCTGGCGGCAGTTAAAAATGTGATGATGACCTTGCAGCTTGTAGTTGGCAGTGGTAATCTGTACTCTTACCTCAATCAGTTCGTTACGTATTTGCATGAAGTTCCATAGGATCTGCGTTGCAATACTTGTCTCGTTTGGAAGGTGAGGTCTGCTCTGATGCGCCAGAGAATTCATGCCGACTTGAACAGGGTATCGCAACTGCTGACTGGCCTTCAAAATATAGTTTTGTGCGGCCATGTCTTCTGGAGATTTATTTGGAGTGAAGAACCGACAGTGAACAAAGTTGATCACTTTCTCCAGAAATTCTACAGTCAAGTACAGTATTTGAATATGCTTTGCTAATGATGTCAGCGAGATAGATATACCAATGGCTGATCAATCACTTGACACGGCATGCAGGACTTGTAGGAAGTAGATGACTAGTGTAATCCGGGGTTGGAGTTCAGTGAAGCTGGGTCCGAGAGGAGGCCCTTTCTGATACCGACCACCATCGCGCCTTGGTCTGGCACAAGAGGCACCGGGACAGACCTGAGGTGCGCTGGGAAACGTGGATTCAAGCTGACTGCCTGATGATCGCTCGACAACTAACCTATCACTTTTAGCTGAGTAGCATTGCCTTACATCCCAACCACGCATTGTAGGGAGAGACTGACGTCATCTCTTCACCTCCAACAATACTGCAGTACAATTAACACAGGCATGGTCTGCATATTTCAAAGAACTTACATCATAATCAATAAACAAAGACAACACTTCTAAGATATCGTGGCTGTTACTCAGTTTAGAGTTGTCATTCCAATTTGGTCCAGATATGACATTAACTCAAAGACCCTCCTTTAAGACTTCTCTGTATGCATCTAATAAGTGTCTATTATGTGGGTAGATAAATCCCAGTTTCTTGAAAAAGGATGGTTATAGTGAGACATAATTACTGCAAAGCTAGATGGGAAAGAAGACAACTCATATTTCAAAGCTTAAATGTCTAGTGATTCTAGGTTCAGTCGCAGTTGATGGATGAGTAGCATGATGGCGATTGGATACACCAGGCTCCTTATATCAAGTCTGCTGCATTGGTTTGTCAGCACCAGTACTAATAACGTAGCATAGGTTCCTATCGAGAGTCAGATTGATGCCAAGCTATTGGGCTATCACTGCATGTGTAAATATTCTATTGGAACTTGGGTTCGTATGCTGAGAAGCGGCGAAGGCTGCTCTGGCTGCCACCAATCTATCAGTTAAGAGTCATCCTCTCCACCTGATAGTTGAGTCATGCTGTTATCAAACTTAAGCTCAGCTGTACATGTAGATTTTATTTACTAGCTTCAAACTTCATCACGCTAGACTTATAAAATGCATGTACATACAAAAAGTGAAGCTGTAATTTAATGTTGGAAGTATTCACAATGTACATTTTGTTGTCATGACAACAAACAGCAACCCATAGCCTATGGCAGATGGACTATTATCAAGACGAGAATAGTAGAACTGACTCCAAGTATTGCAACCATTATAATATATACATGAATGCGTTATTTCCGGCGTGATGGCTCCGAGGCGGTAGGCGGAGGTGGCAGACCCTTTTTATCCAACTCCTCCAGATGAGAAATCAGTATTTTAGCCCGCTCCTCGACCACACATTCCAGTACCAGATATCGTTTGTCATTCTAAAACACACCAATTAGAATCGACATACAGAGAGAGGTGAAAAACACCATCGATCAGCCAATCAGATCTGACACACAGCAATCAGCCAATTGGATCTCAGACAAGAACTCAATCAGCCAATCAGATCTCACACGCAACATCAATCAACCTCTCTGCTAACCTCAAGCAGTTTCTCTATATCTTTCTTGTGGTCAGGATTCTCCGTGACTTTTTTTAGAGTGTTGTGATCAATGAGCTTAGTCTGTTTCAGCAGCTCTCTAAAGTCAGCTTTAGCCTGAACATACTTCTCTCTGATGTAGTCTTCAAATTCTCTTTCTCGTTTCTAAAATTGAGTTTAAAATTTAGAAGACGATCCCGGTAATCCGCAGAGACATGCGGTTGGGAGAGGAACCCACCCTATCACTGGATGAGAACTTGGTGTATTTTGGATCGTCTTTGATCAGCTTCTTGATCTCTTTCCATGTGGATGTGAGAGAAATCTGTGGAAAAAATTCATTTCACCATAATGATAATAATAACAATAATAATAGTAACAATAATCGCAATAAAAACACAATGACAATATAGCACGGTGATATAGGATACATGAGGCATGTTACAAACCTGAGAACAGGAGTCAAGCAGTGACCTAAACATGTCCTTGTTTCGTTTAGTCAGCGTTTCTATGTGCTCGTCATACAACTTCTCTTTATCATCACGCTCTATCGAGTCGCAGAGATCCCATCGAGCATCCTTCTTCAGTAGTTTGCGCGTCTCGCGCCATGTCGTGTCAACGTTCCTAACCTGAAAACGGTACAAAACATCATCAGAATGCGCGCCTCTAGATCCAGGATGGCTGCGTGAGCGGTTATGAACCCGCGGCCGACTCTACAGAGGGCGCCGTCTGCAGCTTCTGGGTTAATAACGACTCGCGCATCGATGGATCGTCCTGCAATGAAACACTGTCATCTAGTCATTAAATAGCAACGGGTTCTCAGTAAGTGTGGAACTAAGGCTAATAAGTTCTTCCTGCGTTTTATATACAGAGTATAATGAGTGGACATATTAAAGGAGTCAGAAAGTGGCGGCCATTAACTCATTGAGGCTGGCTGTGTGCAATGGGCCTGCTGGGTATCCGCTTGTGCGCGCGTGATAGGGGCGGGGCCAAGGGTCGGATGTCACTTAATGATTGGTGGATTACAAAATGATTGGGGAAGAAAAGCCAGATCCACAACTCTAACGTGATTCGTTACTCACATACACTAAAAACCATCAGAGATACGCGCGGCGAGATTGGATGGAGAGATTCTAGCCTTTCAACTGCGCGTAGTCACGGTGATCAAGTATATACTATGGCAGGCTGGAGAGGGTGGCCGGCACAACGCCCCCCTCCAACGCGCTGAAACTGTGAATTGACATCATTCAGTCATCAAGGCAATGCACATCAATCAAATTGAGCAGCAGAAATGGTGGGCCGTAGCTGTTGGGGCGGGAGGGGCAGGGGGGATGATATGAGGCAATGTGGCTGGGTGGGTGGGTATAAATAGGACAGGGTAACGGATGCTGCAATCAATGTTATGGTTATCGCTGCAAGAGAGAGAGAGTGAGTTCAGTAAACGGCAGTACAACGAATCATAGCAGCAAACAGAGTTGTCATGGATACAGATATTGAGGAGTACTGGACGGCGTTGCGCTGCACTGATGGCAGTAGCAACCACCTGCTGGGCCTGCCAACATTGGTGGCACTTACCAAGTCAACGAGCAGTGCCTTAAACTGCTGGATGGCTTCGTCTTTCTTGTGTTGCTCTCTCTCCTTGTCACGTTCCCTTAATGTCTCACCTAATGCCTTCTGTACCTCCTTCTCTCGTTCCCGTATACTAGCCTCCTGACGCTCCCTCTTCTCCCTCTCCTTGTCCCGGCGAGAGCGCTCCTCGTGGTCCGAGTCCTACAACAATATCAATCACTGAAGCATTGCACACACCGGACTAGACGGGAGTCTAAATGGTGTAGAAACAAACAGCTTGTACTACTCTAGTAGTTCGCACAGAAAAATTTCAAAAGTGATTTCAGTTTCGTCGCTACGGTACATGCTGACGGGGAGATAATCCTTCAACTCAAGTTGATAGCTTTAATTGAACAGTGGTTTCCATGGAGCTGATTCCAGCACCTTTACCACCAGCACTGGGAGAACACAACTTCCACAATCACAAATCAATCTCCGTTTAGTGAGAATTTTTATCAGCATGAGTAGACAACTCCAGCTAATTTTACGGTCGTTCATATGATAAAACAAGGCGACGATTTGAATTTGAATCTTTTGTACAGTAAATTCTGAAGTCATGAAGTCGTTCCCCAACCAGGAGTATGTGTACGTACGTGTATTTACGTAGATTTATAGATTGATTTATAATAAATACACAGATACGTCGGCACTCACGGTAGAATCCAGGTTCTTTACGTAGTCCCGGAACCAGTCCTCTCTCTTCGAGCTGGAATCCACGGCCTTGTACCTGGGATCGCTCGATAACTTCTCCTTTGTCTTCGTCCAGCTGGAGTGGCGGGACAACTCCTTCATCTCCTTCAGCATCGCCAGGTAGTCAGACTTGAGCTGAAATAAACCAACTCGATTAGTGAGAGGACAGACAGAGGGATGGAGAATCAGAGATATCGGGAGACAGTAGGATGGGGATACAGTGGGCTAGAGAGGCAAAGGGAGATACAAAGGCATGGAGAGGGCGATAAAGAGGAGCGGAGAGGCAGAAGGAGAGACAGAGGAAAGGAGATGCGGAGGGAGAGGTGGATGGGACAAAAGAAGGAGGAAAAGAAGACACATTATTTCAGCAATACCAGTAACAACATATCACATTGCATTGGACTCATTTCCTCACCTTCTCTTTCTGCAGCGCTCGCTCCTCTTTCTCTTTCTTCCTTACATCAGCCATATAGTCGTTGAACATAGTCTCTCGCTCTCGCATCTTCTCTATACCTTTAAACCGTTCGTCTTTCGCAAATTTTGCAGCAAAGTCACTAAACGTCATCCTGCAGCATCAAACGCCAGAATGACTGAGATATACAAACAGCCATTCACACAGCCATTCAATCAATCGTATACAAACAGCCATTCACACAGCCATTCAATCAATCGTATACACACTTGCTAGACAGTGACGCGGATGACATCATCTCCAAAAATGCTTCCTTCTTTCGCTTGAGCTCCTTCCTCCTCTCTTGACGTTCCTCCTCGGCCCGCTCTTTCACGTACTGATCAAAGACCTGTTTGCGTTCTTTGCTGGTCAGTAGAAGGTACCGAGGATCGAAGACTATCTTATGTAGCTCCTTCTCCCAAGTCGAGAAGGCAGACACCTACAACAATTTCAAGAAAGCTGGTCAACGAGTGAAGCACAGGTAACCCCATGGTCACACTTTCTCTTAGACAATCCCACTTCCACTTTCATGGTCGCACTTTCACTTTGGTGGTCACAATTTCTCTACGTACCTATCTCAGCTACGGCCATGAGGAGACGATTCACACTAAGCATCACATACTAACCTCTTTTTCGCTAAGCATCTCCCTGAACTGCTTCATTCTGATTTCCACAGGCACTACAGCTCGCTCACGAGCCGCCTTCACCTCCGCTTCCATCGCAGCGTCTTTACCAACCTCGACCTTCTTCATGTCCAACAGGGAGCCATCGCTCTCCTCCTTCCTGTCAACCCGTACATCAGCAATAAGACAAACATACAATGAACATACCAGCTACCCATATTCACATGTCGAGTCGGAAAAAACGGGAGAGATAAATGGCTGACAGAGATAAGTTCACAGACCCGCTGCGCCAAGCATCTCTGTAACTTATTAGTACTGCCCCTCCTGGCTAGTAAATCCTACCCGATGTAACTTTTTGGGGGAAACTTTGCGTGCGTCATTAGACCAGCAAGCTAAGAGAGTATCATAGGTGAAGCAGCGTGATCATTATACTCTCCACTAACTTCTTCTGCTTCTTAGCAGCGTTTGCTGCTTCAGTCTCGGCCTGGCGCTTAGCTGACTCCTGCTCGGCCTTCTCAGCCTCAGAACCAGGCGGCCCAATCATCATCTTCAGAACATCGTCCCGCCCCTGGATCACAGTGAGAACTCACGCTACACACACTGGCACATACACACACAGCACTGATCCAAGGGTGTTAGGCCCACCTTCAGGTCATCGGGCAGCTCCCAGACGGACAGACGCTTGCTTGGATTGTAGAAGAACTGTTTGCCGTCGCCGGTCCAGACGACACACCATGGAGATCCAGATACTGGGTTAGAGCTCACAGGCTTTGACTTGTCCTTCGGTCTGTCAGCCTCTGGCTTGGGTTTAATTTCTGACTTCATTTCATCGCCTGCCGCGGCAGCAGAGCCTGCCTGGCTCTGTCGAGTCAGCGAGTGTTTATATTGGTTGGTGTCGAGTCAGAGAATCAGCCAGTTACCAATAGTCCTACCTGTAGCGCTTCCATCAATTCCGCTTTCGGCTCTTCTTTCAGCACTTCGATAGTGTCGCCGTTAGTCTGCGTCACCTCAGGAGGCGGGAATGCAGGTAAGGTTTCAGCGAGAGCGAGACCGAGTGGTGGCATCGGTGCTCCTCCTGCCATGGCTGCAATAACAGACATGTACCTGATGGTGGCTGTACACATTGCTACAGACAGAAAATAGACTGAAGACCAGCGTACCAGCTAGGGCGGCCTGCGCACCCTCCCATCTCATCACCTGCTCGGGCTTTTCCCACACTGACTCCTGCGTGCGAGCGTTGTGATAGTATTTCTTTCCCTCTGGAGTCTCGTATTCTGTCCACTCCGCCACCTCAGGAGGTTTATGAGGTGGAGGAGCGAAACCTGGCGGTGGCATGCCCATTCCAGCAGGAGGAAAGCCGGGTGGCATTCCAAACCCAGGTGGTGGCATACCTAACCACACATTACACAATCAGTACTTAGAACCGTGGTAGCTGACAGAGTCTCAGAGAAGTGTAACCATACCGGGAACCATCGCAGGAGGCGGCATTCCCAGGTTTGGGGGGGGCATCGAGAATGTGTTAGAAGGTTGGGTCAGGCCTGCGGTAGAGGCTGCAGTAGGATCCTGAGCCGACATCTGCGAGGCTTCGGCTGACTCATCAGCGTCCACCGGTGTAGAATTAGACTGCACTCCTTGCTCTTGAGCTAAAGGTGCCCATTAATTCACCTCCTAAGTCATAACTTTATCAATGTTCAGCAGAGAATTGATGAGCTGCTACTAATATTCACCTGTGATAACCATGATAGGATCCTGACCAGACGACGCGATAGCCTCAAATTCTTCTTGTTTTATTATTTTCACATTTTCAGGCCGTTGCCATGCAGCCTCTCGGGTTTTGGCATTGTAATAGTACGGTTTATCGCCTACGATGAAGAAATTCATATTGTTATACCAAATATTTGGAGAATGAACTGGATCATGACGGATTCACACAGGAGGTAAATCGGAGAGCTGACCTGACATGGTTTCCACCCAGAGCTCAATAGGAGTTAGGCTGGGTGGTGCGTTATTTGATGCAGCTGGGGGGTTTGAGCCCATAAGTTGTGGTGAAGAGCCCTAGATATAAAAGAAAAACTCCACAATGACCAACTGTTTAGATGGTATGATGTATCATGGTATCATGTCATGGTATCATGTACAAGTCAAATAGTGAAAAGTATTTACTCTAGGAGGAGGTCCTCTCAGTGGCGGACGACCTAGAGGTGGAGGACCTCTAAAGCCAGCTGACGGGCCTCTGACTGGAGGTCCACTGAATCTACCAGGTCCAGAAGGAGAACCACGAAATGGCGGCAGAGTACCAGGCGGTCCGCGAAAACCGGGAGGAGGCATCCTTTCTCGAGACGGGGGTGCTCCTCTACAAATACATATTTGGATTATTGGACCACGTACACACAGGGAGTCGACTGTGAAAATATAGATAACAACGAACAACTACATACAAGACTTTTCAGGGTTCCTCAGATTTCAAACGGTAACTACCAGAATTAAACTGCAGGACAAAAGATATCCACTTACGTAGGATTCCGTGCCATAAACCCAGGCGGAGGCTTTACTTCGAGATCAAATATTGAAACAGGTTTATCCATTGTACTTTCTCCGTTTTGAACGTTCGGGTGGAGAGTAGCATTATCATGATTGTCAAACATTGGCTGTTCTTCATATGATTGATCATATGCCATTTCTCCTTCTGACGCCATCTTTCTCTCATTGACGCGAAAGCTATCCTAGATAATTATCCCATCGAAATGTCTACCACGACGTCTATGATGAGATCGGCGGCTAGAATTGTACCAAGAGAACACAACTCCCACGCAACTCGAAGTAGTTTCCAAATTACGACCCATAGTGTGGATTAGGTGTACAACGCGGCCTAATACTCTACATTTCACACTGGAGATGTATTCACCATAGAATGATGTTTAAAAGCCATCAGGAGTTCTAGATCTAACTCTGCTGTAAACAAAGGAACAAGACACAAACATGTACAAAGCATTATTTATTACAAAACACTTGATTGCATCTCAAAAGCTCACAACTGCCACAAGGAAAAATAGAATCAGTGAAAATACAGCATCCGTCTGCATAATACAGCAGCACCAGTTCAGAAAGGATTAAGTCATGTTTCAGCTGATTTGGTGACTGCTATGCTCGTTCAGTATGTTCTTGTGGTCAGCTGGGTTGGCATTGAGTTCATAGTTAGTGATCACTATTTCTTCTCTGTGAGGCTGCAAATTGAATATAATCATCAGTCATACACAGACCTGTGGATAGAGATACCACAGTGCTAACTCAGATTGTCAGGTATACCTGTAGGAAATCTCCTTTCAGTCCAATGTAGTACACTTTAGTCGAGTCACTGCCAAAGTTGGAAGGAAAATGGATGCAAAGCTGAGAGATGCTGCTAAACTTGGCAGCTTTCACTGTGTACTCGACAACGCCCAACTCATCCCTTGTCAACTCAAACTGCTGATCAGGCTCACTGCCCGCCTCATCGAACGTCATACTGGGCCTGTTTCTGAACCTGTCCACGAGAGAGAAAAACATCAATTGAGATATACCTACTGTACTATAACTGTCTCATCATATTGTATCGTCTCAGCAGAGTGCTGTAGCAGGGGAAAAATTTGCGTTTGCCTAATATTGATGTTTTAGTCATTTTCAGCAGATTGCAAAAAGTTAACTAGCAAATGTTTTCTTATTGCATCGACGCTCTATACAGCATCGACGCTCTATACAGCATCGACGCTCTATACAGCATCGACGCTCTATACAG
>ERZ1740065.1139-NODE-1139-length-15556-cov-11.492871_pt1 | contig 15556 bp, 6 predicted proteins | sample MGYA00581738_ERZ1740065 | MGnify/ENA primary metagenome ERZ1740065 (study PRJEB43018, sample SAMN04849749) | marine metagenome | isolation source: floating plastic debris | place: Pacific Ocean | collected 2008-09-01 | study: EMG produced TPA metagenomics...
CTCCCTCTCCCTCTCCCTCTCCCTCTCCCTCCCACTCTTGTTGGTCATAAAAATACCCAACGGGTAAAGGCCCAGACCTTGACGGATCCTGATCGACTCGGATACATCACTCTGTCGGACCGGGAACATACTGTACCAGTCAGTACTGTACAATTTAAAACATTTGCTGGTGAAATAATATTTGGCGTTAGCCAAAACTAAGGATGCTAGTGGCAGGGGTGTATATTTGTAGAGTGAGACAGTTTGAAGCTTTAAATAAAAAGCTGTGCAAACAATCATATAAGCAATAACGATGAATGAATGGTCATGCAAAACAAACCAGAAGAGAAGCTACCAAACCTCAGCGCCAAAAAGTTTTTTAATTTTCATTGCTGTAAGTTAGACTGCTCACATTCTTATAATACACACCTTAGATAGCAGGAAGAAATATTCAGACTGGCTAGAGTCAATTTACAAAACTGCACATATTTCCACCAAAATGCTTGAACGTAGAACATTGGCTTTTACAAAGTGGTGTGATCATCGAAGAAATTTCCACTCATAGTGATAAGACAACTCCAAAACTTCTACAAAATGCAGAAACTCTAACAGGAACCTAGCGACATTCATCATTAGTGATTTCCTTCAAATTTCTATAATTACCGATTGCTTTCTTACACCAATATTTCCCATTCAAAGTATTACTTTCTATTAATCTGCTGTTAAAACCCGTGTCACAGAGGCTCAAACTGGGAGTGTTGAAACTAAGGGCTGCGTGCAGAGAAGGAGGCAGGAGGAGAGAGGTAAAAGGGAGCGAAAAGAGAGCAAGAGACAGGTGAGGGGTTGGGATATGAAGGAGGGATGAGGAGACAGGTAGAGATGTATCGAGAGGGAAGGGCAAGGACGGGTAGAGAAATAGGGAGAGGGAGAGGCAAAGATGAGTGGAGAGATGGAGATAGTGACAAAGCAATGATTGGCAGCGCTATAGAATGAGAGCGAAAAAAGAAAGCTTTCTTCGTGGAGTATTTTAAAGCTCATGATAGAATTGAGAGTTGTGCCCAACTGGATATTGGTCATCCCTACAGAACTCAATGCTTTCAGAGATAAGTAAACCTCATTGCGATTTAGTCTGTATCTGCAAGAACAATATTTTGTCATTGTTGAGTAAGTCACATTCCAGGTGTTTGAGCAGGTTGGAAGTTGACATCCCACTATTTTCAGTTACTCTCGTGGCTTTCACTACATTGTCGAAGTATTGACCGCAATTGAATCATAGCAACTACTAATTCAAATATTTGCAGCACTGCCTGTTCAGACAGCATGCAATGGCTGCCGCCTTCCTGCTGATCTACAATGTCTACACATCATACTGTGGAACCAGACTTGATAGCAACAGAAATGGTAGCACTTTCTTCAAAATCATCCAGAAATAAAAATGAAGCGATGTAACAATAAGGATCCCATCAATGGGAAGATAACTCCTATGTAAGGTATGATGGGTGTAACCTTTATGGCAAATTGCAAGGATAGCCATCTGTTAATGTCGTTATTTTCATGGCCTTTAGACTGTCGCTATCGAAACCAGTTCTAAAGTAAATTGTACGGTCTTTTTATTCCTCTGTTTATAGGGAACTGCATTCGTATTGGGGGAGGGGACAGGCTTACACAATGCATGGGCCTCCCTTGCGGTGCTAGTAAAGAGGGGAATCACTAAAATATGGTAGTTTACTCCGATTAAATTCTAACAAACCTGTTGACTATGATATCAGACGACGCTACTTAGTTTATAGCACGTAGAAGAACTCACTAGTTGACTAGGTATCGGCTTTCCACCCTGCCCTCACTTAATTGACAGCATACGTGACAAGTCTCTGGTATAAAATTGATATCATTAGTTTTCTAATTGTCATGTGTGGCTTATTGGTTAGATCGTGCTGAGCTGAGATCAAATGTGACGAGAGGTTAGCCGTAGAGGGTAGGAGTTTCAAGTTACGGCTTCTCTAGGATAAGCAAATTGCATCTCCTGTATTTCTGGTACTACAATTTGCAATCTTTGCCATCTTGTTGGTTGTCGTCTCAGAGCGGATGCATACAACAGACAAGAATCAGAGCGCACAGTATATTAGGGAATTGAATACTGCCACTATTCTTTTACAGCTTGATCAATGTGATACCGCTGATGTAACTACATCAATTTCTTATGATCACCATGAATGCCCTGGGTATTCAGGAATATGCCGATATGGTAAAATAGACAAACTGCATTGAGCTATCTAACCACACAAGCCTTCGTACGCACGCCTCTAGTATTTCACGTGCATCTAAAACATTGCGCTGGTGTCTGGGAAGTGTTACCCTGATTCATTGGGAAGTGCGTGTCTCTGTTACGTTTACCTCAAGACTGTCTGTGTTGAAAACATCCCCGGGTTGTCTGGGATGGGCTGATTCAAATCACCAGCGAAAATTGTCAAAACGGATAAGATCCTCACTGGCCTAGCGTGGCCAATATGAGAACAGTAGCGTGCCGCCTGGGCTATTACCATTCTTAAACTCACAAAGTTAAATCAGCAGGGATGCGGTACACTGAAGTAATGGCTGCTTTCTAGGGATTGCCACAGGTAAGAAAACATGCAGCCAGCTCAGCCATGTGCCTTCAGCAACTCACGACCATTACACCCAGGTACTTGATAGACATGAAGTAGAGTTTTGGCGTGGCTCCTGGCTCTCTTATCTGCACTGCCGGAAATAGATACAGCTGTGCCTCCTGAACACCCTGACTCCACCCATTACTGTTTATGTATTGCTTATGTTCCACATGCGTTTTAGCTGCTTTCTACCTATTCTTTACCTAAATTCTAACTACTTTACCATCTTCTCTTAAATACAGCCGGATTTCCTGGAAACCAACACCTGATCCATCAGTGTGGCAGATGTAGCTCACTTTTTTAATCACTAATTTTGTGCTATGCTGTCTCCTCTAGCATGCATTCTGGCATGTTCTAATCCCTATCAGCGAGCACGCTGGTGTTATACGCCTGTGCAAGACCTGCTTTATGCCACATTTAGTCAGAGCAGATATTCAGAAAAGTACAGATTATTTCAGATCGAAAAGGAAGCTCTGACGGCTTGGAGTATTGTGAACTTTTTCTTAACGTGCTTAAAAAACATGCTAGTGCATGGCAAGTTTCGCATGATCTTCCTTGGCCACCTTTGGACTTACTCTTGTTTTCCTCAGGCGAACCCTACCAGTCTCCAGCTCCAACCTGCCCACGGCTGTTTTCATGACATTGAAGCCTTTAAAGCAGTAACGCCCGTAGCAGCATTCAAACTTCTTTTCCCTGTCTGACGGCCTGATTGACGCCAGGTCATGAAGACAAGCGGTGTCCCTACATATTTGTTACACAATTGCAGTTAGCATACGGAGCAGGAGCGGATCGAGAGACTCCTTCCACTGACATACGAGTCATGGAATCATAGCTTTCCGACGGTCTGCAGACAGAATAGATGGTATTTTAGTGATGGAGACTCCGGTTTTTGTAGCTGGGTGACGAGTGCAGTCCTTTTTTTATATCTATGTATTGCTAGCTGACAACAAAATACCCAAGGCAGATTTTTGCACTTAAATACCCTGAATTGTGCTCCTTGATGCATTCTACAGTGGGTTACGTTAGATATAACCAGCACTATCTCATTTGGAAGCAGCCATTTCACTCAGAATCGTATTCGGTTTGCTTTCAGATGTCGACAGTGAGTGAACACATAGTGTTTTAGGAGCAAAGGTTGAGCCATAGTTGAACTCGACTACTCAAACTTCTGCATCCGCCCCTTACTCCGGGTTGAAGTATAAAAGTGTGTGAGCCTCAGGGCGATCATCAGTCTTGAATTTAACACCACACTGTACTCTACACGACAGAAGCAACATGTTGGCAACCATAGTCTTGACAATTCTAGTCCAAGTGATTGCTCCAAATGCAGGTAAGAAGGCCCGTAGATGTGTGCGCATGTAGCATCTAGACACTGCATGTACATCCTTGATTAGTTTGGGTTCAGTACTGATATTTAATCAAATATGTAGCAGATTGGAGAATGTCTCTGACAGTTCTCAACAACTATGAGAATGGAAACCAATTCAAATTTGCTAACCTAACAGCATTCCTAGAGCAGGTTTCAGAAATTAAAACTTTCAACTTTCAACTATCTTCAAATCACCCAAGAAAATTCTCCTGTCAGTTTTCCCACGTGCTCTTGGTCATGTGCGCACATACTCCCACATGTGCCACGCGCACGCGTATCAACAGGTGAGTGACAGAAGCCCAAAAATTGAATAACAGTGAGGCCTTGCAGCGTTTTTATCTCCATTTCCTGACAGTGTTTCTTTGACACTATTAGGGCAAGATTTTAACCACACGTTTTGGGATCAGTTCAAATTTATGGTCTCAGCATATTTTATTTTTATGTCGGCATGCATCGTGGATTACGATATCCGCATCTTTTCCACACATTGTTCAGGCACGCATTGTTGCTTTCGGCATTATGTCTGCACTCAGGCAAGGACAGAACGAGGACAGATCATGCCTGCTTGAGAATGAAACATACCAAAATTTCATCGATTCCACCGCTGATAGATCATAAGATCTGCGTTTACCTCCGAACTCTGAGATAAAGTTAGCTGTACTTTCTCAGTTCTGGATTCTTCTAAGTAGTTTATCAAGAAAGCTTGACCCAATTGCATACAATGGACAAATCATAATTTAATAGTTTTGTTACCGGTCGCCTGTTTCCCCATTTTGAGATCTTCTTCATGGCTTCATTGAGAGTTTTAAAGAATTATTAACACAACTTCTTCAAGACTGGAAGTTTTCATAATTATTACAGCTTTCCTCCACAACTTTTGTATAAATTTGATATCCAGTCTTTTCCTGTTCCAGAATGCAATTCCGACCAACCATGCCAAGCTGGAATGCTTTGTGACTTTGAACACGGCAACTGCTTTTCGGGTTTGTTGTCCATCTTTCAGGCTTACATTTCATTATGGGCACACGTATTGATCATCGCAGCTTTTCAACAGCTTATTATCAACAAGAGATATTATAATTTAGATGCTCCTCATCGGTTGACTTTTATTCCATCAATTGGCTGTTAACTGTACATCAGAGAAGTGAGTCCAGAATCTGTTATTAACCCATATTAACCCATATTTATTCACGCATCGGCACATGCAAGTATGACTGGGAGTGCGCGCCCTTCTGCGGGAGTGTGTGAGTGGGTGACTGTATGTGTGGACAATGTGTGCACATGTGTGCGAATGTGGCACGAAACTGACAGAAGATTGACATAAATGGCGTCAGAAAATTGCATAGTTGACACTTTAATAGGAATCTGAGAAAAAGATTCAACACCAACTGAAGTAAGTTTGGAATTATGCTAGAAAGTTTGTCTCCTAGAATCTCCTGAACTCCTAAAATGAAATTTATATTTGCAGGAGGAGTTAAACTCTACAGCACCGGGCTAGCTTGAATGCATATATAAGTAATTGGTGGTTACAGCATTTCCTTTCCTTTCCTAGGTCAAGGCTGTCTCCATGACTTCCATTGCCCACCAGGATACCAGTGTGACTTTGCTGTCCACAGATGCACGCTAAGTTAGTCACCAGTCATTGAATCTCCTGTCTAGTTGTAAACAATCTGTTCAAATAACTGGAATGTCTCCTCTATGGCAACAGGTTATTCAGTCAAATAAATATGGGCATTTTTGTGTCAGCGTCAGCGTCGGCGTGCCCATCAAGGGTGTAAGTGCCAATGTTGATTGCATAGTGAAGCCAGCTTAACAAGGACAGCATGATACCGGCACAACAACGGCACAGAAAAAGAGTAGAACACAGCCGCACAGCGACAGAAGAGGGGGAAATGCCATAATTTTAATATTGCTGATGCGCTTGGACCGTGTTGTAGTTGACTGCAGTGAAGATATGGACTGCCCTGCCGAATTCTATTGTGCTGAGGATGGAATGTGCACACCACGTAATTTTCTATTCAGATCCCTCATTTTTTCATGAATGCTATTTATTTCGGTCAGCAACATGGTTGCCTCAAGTTCCCACTTCAATGCGCCATGATACCGTTCTCTGTTGTGCTCAGTATGTCACGTATTATTGGTTGTAGTTCATCGTTGCGATGCAAATAATGCATGTCCGCCTCGCTATACATGTGACAACACCGGTGGACGTCACTACTGTGTCAGAGGTGCGTTTATCAGTTTTATACCCAACCTCTTTGGTATTCTTGGCCGTTACTAGGAGGTAAAACAGTTACTATCGCGGTACTTTTGATACCTGTATTACCCATTACGCACTGCTCTCCAGTGTGCAAAGCTGTTGTTAAATCGTTCCTATCACCAGAACCGACATTCTTCACGCAGATACAAACAGCTCGATTGATATCTTATGCTTTCAGACATCTCAATTTGCTTTTTTTGTGCATGATATGTTTGGAAATGGCATCAGATTTTCATCAATTCTGCAAAGTTCCATGTCGGTTGATCGACATGCATACAGTATATCTCCCATTCTGTTTTTCTAACATTTGTACCAGAGGCTAAGCTTACATGATCACTTGGAGTTTGGAAAACGAACTGACACACAAGCGCACTAGTGTTGCTGTTTACACCGGAGTACAGTGATAAGGTTTGACGGTGGTACAGGTGTTTGCACAAAGAGATGGTAGCTGCGCATTGGCCAACTGTATTGTCTACCACAGTCTTCTCTCAGGCAGCAGAAAACGGCATTTAGGGCCAAATTCGGTGTTTTTGTGCACGCACCGACCATTTCCAAAGTGTTTATACGAGCAGGTTTCTGCACGTTTGCTATGCAAATGTGCCCATGTAAACTAAATTATATCTGACATGGTGTTGTAGATATGATGTGTACTGTTGATGCTCACTGCTCTCCTTACCACTACTGCAATCTGAGTACTCAGACCTGCCTCGTCAACTGAGATGGAGAGATCATTGCCGATAACAATGAACGGCAAATCAGATTGTCAGGTTATTATGATATCCCGTAAACATCTGAACTGAACTGACTCAAAAAAGGACTTGTGAATGTTGTGCATCATCGGTAATGTAGGCCGGCAGCCGACCGTGTCTTTGTGAAGGTGTAGAACCTCTCCCACCAGCCAGACTGCATAGTTCTGTAAGTAGGGTGTGCGCCTGAGGAACGGCGGTCTAGGTTGTATCCGCTGTTGAATTTATTTCAATGTCTGAAGACATGAGACATACTGCTACCTGGCTAAGTATTCAGCAAGGAGGAGATAAAATGGGATTGGAAGAGCAAATGTTATGTTATATACCTTTATTGTGTCAACAAGACGAATAAGATGTTTCCTGCTATAAAACGATTAGATGATTAAAGTTTTAAATAAGTAGAACAGTATAAGCAGCATAAAAAGCAACAAGCTTATCACTGTTTGTATAAAATCGAGATGGCGTTAGCTCTAAAACAGTTCCTTCTGAGAGCAGTGCGATGTTTAATTGCTCTATATCTGCCAGATGGGAGGGTATCAAAAGTTATAGGACCGACATCAGCTACAGTAGTGGCTAGCCTCCATGCCTTGTTATGAATCCGGTGATCTAGGACCTCGTTTGGTAGCTTGGATGTTTGCTTGGCTAGTTTTCCAGCAGTTTTTGTGACACGTGCTAGCTCCTTCTGGTCTCTGTCAGTCAGATGATGATATATCACAGTCATGTGGAAGAGAACAGAGCGCTCAATAAATGTTCTGTAACAGTTTAGTCTAAGTTGGTCAGATGTATGTAAGTGTTGTAGCTTGCTCATGATGTGTAGCTTTTTTTTATGTGTTCTTTACAACCTGGTTGGTGTTGTTGGTGACCTTGAGTCTCGAGTTTAGAATGGTGCCAAAGTATTTATAGTCACTAACAGTGTCGATATGGGTGTTTTTGATTGTCAGAGTGGGATGTATGACGTCGTCTCTGGAGTTCAAGAAGGTAAGTGCCTTGGTCTTACTGGCATTAATGAGTAGGTGATGGTCTTTACACCATTTTGCTATAGTGTTGATTGTCCGTTGGAGCTCTGATGGCTGATTTGGTTTCAATAACTCTAATACTAGAGTGTCATCAGTGAATTTTAAAATTTTGATATGTTCCGATGTTGATCTCAGTTGATCTGTGTAGATGGAGAAGATTATAGGGCTCACGACGCATCCTTGCAGGCTACCCGCAGACGAATATGTGGTGGATGATGTGCTGTTTTGAGTTATCTCCTTCTGTTGATGGTTGGTGAGGTAACTATGCGTCCAGTTTATTAGGCTGGGTTGTAAGTCAGTGGATGTCAGCTTATTCACCAGTGTAGTGGGAGAGATGGTATTGAATGAGCTGGTGAAATCAATAAATAGAGATTGGATATTGTTTTTAGAGTTACTGTCCAGATGTTGACTCACAATGTCCATGGTGAGGAGGAGGGTGTCTTCAGGTTGGCAAACTGATGGGGGTCCGTGATGAGTGGTTGGAATATTTTGACCAGTAGGTGCTCCAGACATTTTGAGAGAGTAGATATAAGAGCTATTGGTCTGAAGTATTTTACTTCACAGGCCGATTTTGATTTGGGTATAGGTTTGATGTTAGCCTTTTTCCGCTCGTTAGGGAGGACACCTTCTGATATACTGGTGTTGACTAGAATGCGGACTGGGGTAACTGGTGTATGAGCTGCAGGTTTGATGAGCCGAGGTGAAATGTTATCAGGACCGGAGCTCTTTCTCACATTCACATGAAGTTAACTAAAATAGACTCCGTCTACAGAGAAAAAAATCAGATACAACAGAAATGCGTGGTAAAAAAGGTGGGTCAGAAAATTTCTCAAATCTATCATAATACATATTCAGCTCCTCGGCGTCTAGATTACAATCAGCAGGTTTTGTTTTCAATTTAAGCAAGCTATTCAAAGATTTCCATGCTTGGGATGGTTCAGATTTAAGAGAGTCTTCAACTGATCTAGCATGTTTGAATTTGGCATGTCTCATCTCTTTTTGTATGACTGACTGAAGTTGTCTCACTTTGGAGGTATCATTGTTGCTTAGGGCTCTACACCAGTCTGCTATCAGCTTCGGGATCTTTCCATTCATCCATGGCTTATCATTTCTCTCTCTGACTGGGACGGTTGGTATTCACTCATCAATGCAGAAATTGACGTAGCTAGTGAAGACTGTGGCTTGGGAGTGGACATCATTACTGGGAGGGAGACTAGACCAGTCTGTTTCCTCTAGGATGTTTAGTAGTTGATCAATGTTCTCAGAGAACCATAGCTTCTTGGTTGCGAAGGTTGGTAAGGATTTGCTTAAATGTATATCAAGATGAACAACCTGCCGTGTCTGCTCTATATAATTGTACAGCTTGAAGGGAAAGTACGGGTTTAGCTGTCAACAGCTAGTGTCTCTCATGACGCTGCTACTGCATCATAGGATGCATGCCTTGCAGGCTCCAGGCTGATTGGTGTTTGTAGTTTTTCAGTCCACATGGATATTTCAAATGCAAAAACAATTGAGCCAGATGTTCGTTGAGCCAGTGAAGACGAAGAAGTGAAGATGAAGAACTCATGGTACAATCGGTGCATTGAAAATGTCGACCACCGTGTGAAAGCCAACTGGTGAGAGTGACTCCAGTCAGCACTCCGTGTTCCAAAGATGTGGAAAGATAACGGAAGTGGCTAAACTGATAGCCGAACATAGCAGTTTTTCCACACCTGGTCAACACTGGCAAACTATGCGAGTACACTGTGCGAAATGGGAGGACAGCAGCAGCTATAAACAGCCAAACTAATTCACTCCTGCTGAGCAGACACCTGTTGACCTCTAGCCCTAGTATGAACTGCTTATCGCACGTAGTGTGCGGTTACCTGATGAAAGAAGCTGCTCAACGGACAGGTCATTGTACTGTTTCATCACACTCCGCGAATGGGGCTTTGCAAAAACGAATGCGCTAAAAAACAAACAATAAACGACGTGAGCAGTCAGCTGCAGCTACATAATCGCTGAGATGAATGATTAGTCGTCATAACAACAATTCTGTTTTTGTGAATAGGTGATACCTCGTTCTATGTTGACAGCACCCTGACTAACCCATCAGTTGACACGTTCCGCATATTGTAGCAGTTGTTTTGGTTACAACGCAAGTGCTCTTATGTCCGCGTTATGATTATGATAGCTGCCTTATTTTGTGTCTGAGAGCTTTGGGCTACAGTCTGTTATTCCAACATTGCCATAATTTATTGATTGATTCATCAATGTATTGTCATATGAGTGCAAAAAATCACATTCTATGATATAATTTCTGGTAACTGCATAAAAAGTCTCTATAAAAATAAATAGTGGAGGGCAGATGATAGTAACACTAAAAAATTGCATCATTTATGTACTCAATCAGTTGGCCGTAAAAACAGTCTTTCCCAATGACTGCTCAAACTTTGCGTGACCTTTGTGTGACCTTTGCGTGACCTTATACGGCCTGAGGGCATCTTTTCTAGTACATTATGAATAAAATGATCGTTGTCATGAAATATACGTAGGCTATGCAATCAACCAAGCTCTAAAACTCTGTTAGCCACATCACAATTTAGTTTAGCACCATAAAATTGAGCTCTTTTATCGAAGCTTTTGATAGCTTTCTTATCATTAGAATACAGATGAGAATATAGAATAGTAATACAATAAACAAGGATGGATTGGATAAAACTTCTGAAAAGTGCTGTCACTAATTTACTATCGGCACCAAGCGCACTAAATCTGTGCATAATAGCTGGACAGTGCGGGGTTCTCTGCTTTGTAGAAGTACATCCCCGAGGACGGCAGTCTTCTTTCAGCTACAAACTAACGCATTTTATTGCTTTTAATGTCTGCTCTGTTATTATCTCCTTCACTACGATGGAAAGGCTTTATTTTGCAAGCATAGCACTATGTGATTTTGCACCTCAGTACAACACGGACAAAACACGACTATGTGGGCTGCAAAAAATACTATAGTTACAGTAAAAGCAAATGAAAAAATAATAACTACGTATTGCACAGCAGGCACAGCCTGAAGCAAAGAGTAGCAAGGAGGAAGAGAAAAAAATGTAGCTAGGGTAATTCTGATGAGAAGGAGGCAACTCCCCATTGGCATCCCTCTCTCAACAGCTTATCCGATCCAAGATGGAACAATTCCAGAATTGGAGTTGTCTCCTTTTCATCAAGTCTGACCCTCCAGACTGCGAAGCAGTTGCAGTCTAATTTGACGGATGGGGACATTACTTATAATGATACACCATACAACCATGTACCGCTATACTTTAGGCCGCGGTACACGATGTTTGCGTATCGCGTTCTCATGATATGTTGTCAAGCTATGTTTGACGTCTGAAAATAAGCACAGAATTATGAAGCTGTCTGTCAATAAATTGAGTTAATGAACTTATGAAGGCAAATCAGCTTCTCTTGGTATAGATTTCAGCTTTTGTGAATCCCCTGTCGTTCTGCACGCATTTTTCCCGCAAGCTACTGCCTTTTTTTACGCCTAGACTCCATAGCCATTGCTAGCAAACTCCCGATATAGTGGGACCAGGTGTTTGTGCGCGTCGGTTAGTGGGCCCGCAGGAGTCGCCTTCTCTTGCTCACTGGCGCGACTCCGCTACCAGAAAGCGTACTACTGCACAGTATTGTTTCCGGTTCACCAGCTGCTTGCAGCACCTACCGCCACTCGGCTGTTCTCATGCTTGCGTTTCAGTTGCTTGAATAGCACATAGTTTACTCGTACATCCTCCTAAGTACAGTGAGGTGATGTAAGCATTCAAGTTGAAGGTTAAATTGGAGATTGCTGTAATAGACAGCCTATTGATCTTTATGAAGATGATAAGTGCTCTTTCATTTCAATCCATACATTTCTTCCCCTGTGTTCGCTACTTTTGATTTAGCACATGAAGGAAGCTATTTGAGACAAAATCTTACGGTAAGCGCACTTCATCAGGAGAGATCATATTCCTATAAAAAAAGTATGATGGCAAGTTCCAATGTCGAAACATCATGTACCTTTCTTTGCAAAGAATCGGTACAAGCTTTTGCAGCTATACCATTGCTAGTATGGACTCCTTTCTCGGATGCTATATAGTTTGCCTATTGTTTATGACGGCTTTCACATGCTAGCTGAGTCATTAATTAATTTACCTCCTGAATTCTAGCAGATTAACTGATAGTAGTCAGTCCGTGGTCCGAAGAGGAAGTGATAAGAAGTTCAGATAACGAAGTTGGTTAACTATTGTCTGTGATATCAAATAGTTGGGTGTTCTAATGAATGTTGTCCAGTATTCCACTACTCCTGATAAGAAGTTCACCATGCTTCCATATTGCTGAAATGCTGCCATCTAACTGTGGTCATGAGTTTTTCTTACACAGATGCTGCTGTATCTTTTATTGTTAGAAAACTTTAGATAATGGATATGCAGATCATAAGTATTTATCCCGGGTCAACCTGACTTGCTTTATCATGAGAATATGATGACTGGAGATCTCCCCTTTTCAATTTTTGAGCACACCACACACGCTGCCAATGATACCATCTGATTTGCTGCTTTATTGATAGTCTGCATTGTAGTGCATCGTGGTGTATCGTGGTGTATCGTATTGTGGATACTTGCAACATTATTATACAGTATCGTGGCAAGATCTCAGTACATTGACATCATTAGGTGACATTGCCAAACTAGCAATCATGCACTCCTCAGTCTCAAAAGCTGCCCTTCGGATAGCTACTAGTTGCCAGCTTCTGCGGTAGTCAAAAAGATTGCTGGCCTTGCGCCTGTCCCTGCCACACTCCGTCGACGGTTGACCTCTCTGAACGACTGCATTCATCTGATGAGGATAAAAGCATGTTAGGTTCCTAAGTGATGTCACTGTCTCTGTACAACTTTATCAAGCTAACAACCTTTTGCTCTCGGTTTAGGGATTTACAGCTTTCTGAGGAGAATGAGGTGTGCGCGTAGCCACCTAGTCGTTATACGAATTATGTAACTGGATAGAATCGTTATGATCACCACAAATTTTCTGGCAACTTCTTTGGTTGCGAATTTAGATGTGGTAGAATAGACAAACTGCATCAAGTTATCTGACCTTACCAACCTTCGTATACATACCTCTAGTATTCCACGTTGTTTAAAACATGGTGCTGATGTTTGGGAAGTGTTACCCTGATTCATTGGGAAGTGCGTGTCTCTGTTACGTTTACCTCAAGGCTGTCGGTGCTGAAAACATCCCAAGGTTGTCTGGGATGGGCTGATTCAAATTACCAACAAAAAGCGTTGTAATGGATATTATTCTGACTGGCCTAGCGTGGCCAATATGAGAACAGTACCGCGCCGTCTGGACTATTACCATTCTTAAACTCACAAATTGTAATCAGTAGGGATACGGTACACTGGAGTAATAGCTACCTTCTAAGGATAGCCACGGGTAGGGGAAAACATGCAGCCAACATGTGCCTTCAGCAATTCACGACCATTACACCCAGGTATTTGATAGACATGAAGTAGAGTTTTGGCGTAGCTCCTGTCTCTCTTATATGCCGATGCTGGGAATAGATACAGCAGCACGTCCTGAGCACAGTGACTGCAGCTTTGATTTCTATGTATCGCCTATGTTCTAGATGCATTCTACCTCCAATCTACCTACTTTTTACCTGCTATTTTGTACCTACCTACTAGCTGTTTTACCATCTCGAATTAAATACAGTCAGATTTCCTGGAAATCAACTCGAGATCCATTATTGTGGCAGATGTAACTCACTTGTTTTAGTCAGGAATTGTGTGCTATCTAGTCTCCTCTAGCGGACATTCTGCATTGACTAGTCCCTATCACGCTGGCGTTATACGGCCGCGTTAGATTTGTGTTACACCGGCTTTATGCCACATTTAGTCAGAGCATAGTATGATTTCACCACAGCTAAGCCGGCCGTAGTATTCAATCGAGCTACCATTAACATCAGCACTTTCACAACTGGTTAGCAAATGGAGAGGAGCGCACAAATTACTGAAAATCTCAGTAAACCGAGAGATTGTGAACTAAACCAAAATAAATGATGCTTTGCCAAACTCGTGTGAGAGACTCAAAGAAGTAAAGATGATCAGAGATGTAGACGGGAGCTTTGACAGCTTAAAGAAGTGCGAACCTTTTCTTAGCGTGTTTAAATACCTTGGTGATGTCTGCCTAGCTTCACAAGCTTTTCCTTGGCCACCTTTGGACTGACTGTTGTCCTCCTCAGGCGAGCCCTACCAGTCTCCAGCTCCAACTGCGTGCTGCTGTTTTCATGACATTGAAACCTTTAAAGCAGTAACGCCAGTAGCAGCATTCAAACTTCTTTTCCCTGTCTGACAGCCTGATTGACGCCAGGTCATGAAGACAAGTGGTGTCCCTACATATTTGTTACAAAATTGCAGCTAGCCTACGTAACAAGGGCGGATCCAGGGATTCTTCCCCCTGATACCGAAGTCATCAGCTCATAGCCTTCTGACGATCTGCTGACAGCTCAGATGATGTTTTAGTGATGAAGGCTGCCGTTTGTATGGCTGTGTGATGAGTGCAGTCGTGTATCATATATCTAAGTGTTGCTAGACAAAGTGTTGAAATTGGCAGGTAAAGAAATACACTTCATTTGGAACCTACCATTTCAATTAGAATCATATAACTTCGCTTATGGAACTTAGCAGTGGTCGAACACATAAGGCATTTTCGGAGTGGCGCACGTTCCAGGACGCTTGGATTGCTTAGTCTAAAAGCTAGCTATTATAGTAGTAAACAGTGAACACTTTGTTTGATGCTCTCGCTGAGCTATTTCAGATGCGGCTAAGAATTTTCACATGTTACCCTAGTAGGAAAACGCACTTTGTAATTCCTACGCCAATGAACCGATGGTGTCTAGCTAAACATTCAGTAAACGTTGACATGCCACGTGGGTAAGTGGGCGCGTCCGTAACTCCAAAAATGCCAAATTCATGTGCAAAGGTTGAGCTATATTCAAACTGCTCAAACTCCTGCATCTACCCCTGACTCTGAGTTGAAGTAAAAAAGTGTGCGAGCGTCAGGACAATCATCAGTCTTGATTGAAACTCCACACCGAACTCTACACCACAGAAGCAACATGCTGGTGACCGTTGGCTTAACCATTCTAGTCCAAGTGATTGCTCTAACCACAGGTAAGAAAGCTTGTAGATGTGTGCCTGTAACATCTAGAGGCCATAAGTATAGATTAAACCAAAATACAATTGCATGTGAAACAAATTGGCAAATGTTTTCTGACAGATCTTAAAGGCACTGGGAAACTACCCGTGGGTTATTCCTGGTAACGCCATTAGCAGCTGAACCAGGGGCTGTTTTAACACAATAGTTGGCGGAGCTCAAGTGAATGCAGTGCTGTGAATTGACAGCGTTGCTAGCAAACTGAGCCCCACAAAAATCATTCAACATTCTTATGACACGCAAAGCACCGAGACCAGAACAGTACACTAGTGTCTACTGGCAGCAAATTAGATTGTTTTCCTGGTGGAAATGAC
>ERZ1740065.1141-NODE-1141-length-15551-cov-14.516004_pt1 | contig 15551 bp, 11 predicted proteins | sample MGYA00581738_ERZ1740065 | MGnify/ENA primary metagenome ERZ1740065 (study PRJEB43018, sample SAMN04849749) | marine metagenome | isolation source: floating plastic debris | place: Pacific Ocean | collected 2008-09-01 | study: EMG produced TPA metagenomics...
GGGGGGGCTGGGGGTGCTTGGGTTCAAATCGCTTCGAGCGGAGGCCTAAACACCAAGGCCTTTACTGCCCTGAGCTCTAATTATTAAAGGGAATCTATAACCAGATTCTATTTTTAGCGTTTGCAATGAGTTTTTCAGCTTATCAAGGCATTGGTTTTAGTTATATGGAGCTTAGCAAGCCTCTATGTTACCCATCCCAATCTGTTATTGTTACAATCAGCATCATTTATCCTCAATTGAAACCGTTATACTTTAGGCTGCAATCAAAACCATGTTTACAGTACATGAAAAAGCGACATTATGTGCAAAATCAGCTGTGACCTGATTTTCATGCATCCTATGCTGTACGTCTATTCTTTATTGTCTATGATGTTACTTATCAGCATTTCTTGCAGGACCTGACATACTGCGGACTGGAAAATGATTGCGTTTAAAAATAATTCCGATTTTGACTTAACTTTATAAGTCGTAAGTTAATTGCACTCTAAAATATATGAGAATTCAGTAACTCATGTCGGCTAACTGACTGTTGACTCAGTGAGGAAATACTGCGAAAGTATTTTTTGCAATTGTAGCAAATGATAATTGACACATTTGTTTTTTTCTCGCAATAATTTTCCAGTTTAAAATATTCACAGATTGACTGCTATTCTATTATCACTCATGGACAAAACAGAATACTAGTTCGTCCAAACTTACTTTTCGGTTGATCATGGCACCCATAAGTCTGTTCTTCTTTCTGCTGTGTTTGACCGCTCATCTCAAGAGAAATTCGCGGTATCAAAGTCGATATCATTTTACGTGACTGAGAAAGGATGATCAAGTGTCACATACCGCTCTGTATGTCACAAAAACAGTAATTACTTGTCCCCGAAAGCATTCCCAAGAGGAGAAAACTCCTAATACTTTGAAAACTCTAATACTAAGCGGTACAGCAAAGCGGTACAGCAAACCCGTACCTGCAGTACTGCTTGGTGCAACCCCGTCTACAGGTATCTTTAGCCAAATTTCTATTACAAGCGAAGCAAACAGATCAAGGCACAGCAAATGAAATTATGAATCAAGACAGTGTCTCCTGTGTGTCAGATATACCAGACGCTCCATGATTGGTCTCTTGATCCAACAGATGAATAGATCGGAGGATATTTCTTATCCTTCAACTTTTGCAGCTAAAAAATGAAACAGATGTCTGTGAAGCCAGTGAAGCCATACGGTTCGTAGAGAGCAGTGCTTAGAGCTAAGTAGGAAGTGAGAGCCTGCCCACAGCAACCAGAGCAAATTACACAATGGAGTTATGTAACTGGTGGAGCGGGCTGACATCCAGGAAAGGAGAGGGAGGGAGACTGGCAATATGTGAAAACTCCTGAAAGAACCGAATTTCTTCAAGTTTGGAAAACTGAGCTATCAGGAGAAGAAAAAACACTTTGAGGCGATTTTCTGCGTCGAGCCGGCTACTTCGATACCAAGTCTTCTACAGCCATTGTTATACAAATTACTACACTCAGATAAAAGGGAGAAGCGTATTCGCTGTGGTGAACAATTAGCACCAGCCACAAGAAGAGGATTGATGAAATCTCATAGCATCATAAGTGTTTGTCATAGAACTTAGCGGAAGACACCAGGAAGGCTTGGAGTTCAGGCATAACGTATTGAAGAAATATGAAGAAGACCATTCTGCCTGGTTGGTTTCCGTCCAGCCTTTGACAGACTTGAATAGGCCTCAGGACAAGCCAGATGAGTACAGGAGGCAGTAATGAAGGACTATTGAGACTATGAGACTATGCAGATGGACGAGAGGTAAAACTATGGGAGAATATCGTTTATCTGCATAGCTTACATAACTTTGTTGAACCGCACAAAATACAATGTACGCAAACTCAAAGCTGATACAGTCGTACAGTCGTTGAGAAAGTTACAACACTAAACATTACAATATTACCTGCAGGTGAAATCTAAGCATGTTTACTGAATAAGAAACGTCATACCTTGAGCAGCTGTAAGAGCTGTGTCCCTTAGACACAAAATAGACAAAATTGCCGGGTCTTGCGAAGGAGAGTCTGTGCGTCGCATCTGAAAATGTCAGAAAAAACTGTAAGAGGCAGTTTGTCACATGTGACAGTCAGGTGGACGCAGCCGAGCGGTGACGTACCTTGCGCAGTCATATGTTAAAGGGCCAGTACAGAAGCAGTCAGTACATCTGTCTGTGTCGGATAGAGCAGCTGCGTGGTTCGTGTAGCAGGCTGAAACGAGGACACGCGTACTAAGTCTTACCAACAGACTGAAAGCACCGACAGTCCCTCTTCTGCATCAAAACGCTTATGGGCGCTGACGCTGACACTTGCCTCTGGGGAAGTCTCTGGGTACGCTGTCATTGCTAGGAATGAGGCCGGCTGAGGCAAATGTGACCACTACTACACAGACTGCTGCCAGAGAAAGAAGAAGTCTAGAAGTCATACTGACTGATACTGCTGTGACGGTGAGAGAGAGGCTGGTATCAGTCTGGTAGGAGAGTATGTATCCGATGATGGAGAGCCTGTGTCTGACTGAGCTTATATACTGCAGACCTGCGATGGCGTACCGGTACTATAGTATAGTACCAAGATACCCTGCGAGTGTTAGCATCTCCGCCTTAACAGCTTGGTACAACAAACCCTGAAGGCTAAAGGCTGCCATTGGTTGGCTGACATTGGCTCCTCCCCTGACCTCCCAGCAACCAATGTGATTGGGTGCTGCTAGCTCATGGGCTGGAAATAGCCAAAACTCTAAAACCCCCTAAACCTTTCAACTGAGCTTGGCTGGAGTCATATGTACGCAATCTGACACACTACGACTCCTAGTGATGTGACGATACACGATTTTGACACCATATCAATACACTGACATTTCACGTACGCAATCTACCACACAGTACATTTCAGTATGATCCATGTGCATATTCACGCATATATACATATTAGCACTTGGCCGATATTAAGAACAGAGATGATATCGATACCAAAAGACAGGGATTTGATACTCTCCCAGAGTTTTAGGGCCAGTTTAGTTCAGTTCAAACTCTCTTTCAGATATTTACGTTCAGCTCTCTAATGCGGACATAATTCAGTTCAAGATTCTGTATCTGAAATAGTGTTCCTGAATGCACACTGCAACAGTTGGCTGATACTGACTAAACAAAACTAGCCAAGTGATCCAATTATTTCCTGTACTAAACAGAACTTGACCACCGCTCACACCGCCGACTTATGCGCCGAGAATAAAAAACTATTCAACTCCACAAAGGTAAGAGCGTGGGAATAATCTTGCTACTGATCCCAGCTGAGCCGACCTGGACTTGATCAGCATTCGTTAAGTAGTTACCGTCACTCTCATGGTTAACTGTTTACTACACTTGGATTGTGTTTTCCGTCTGTGTGAGTATTGAATTTGAATGTAGCATTAGAGCGAGAAGGCTGCGGGTTGAAAAGTATGTGGTGAACCAATCGTTGACAAAGAGAAACAATGTATAGAAATAACAGCCCATATCGGAGTTAGTATGATGTAACAAGGTCATATGATATTTGTAACGCCTATGCAGTATGGGGTCATACTTATAAAATCTTATGGTGTCTTTAAATAGCTAATTAATGCCGTCGATTTAGCAAACTTGCTAAATTGAGAGGCCTTGATTTGCATTGGTTTGCAAGCCTTCAATTTGCTCTCGATTTGTGCTGCGCTCGGCGAATAGGCCTGTAGGAAAAATGGAAGACAACTCTCTAGCGTAGTAGTAAGGTCAAGGTCCCATCAATAGAGCATACATATAAAAAACACGTGTAAAAATACATGATTTATAAACATTTTCATTGCGGATCAGTGTGGTTTACAGATCACTGCTTTTCTTTTCGGCGAGATCAATAATTTCTATAATCTCAAAAAAGCTTTGGCTGGTAGATATGTTGGCATTTTTTACTCTTCTATCGGTAGGCGCGCCGCAATGATGTGCTGGCGTTACGCCGGTGTTACGCCGATGCTACGCCAGCTTTTGTCCGCACTTATGATGCTTTCGCCGCACTTAAGCCGGCTTTAGTCTAAGCTTAACATCGGCGTTTACAAAACCAGCGCGCCTACCGATAGAAGAGTAAAAAATGCCGATATGTTAATGCTCATAGTGGTTGCTAGAATCAATGATCTCCCTAACATCAAATGCTGGATCAGCGAACGACCTGTTATCAACGTTTTAACATTCGTTACACAACATTTGCCAAGTGATATATATGTGTGGTAATTCAATGGCTATGGTACGAATTGAAATGAAAGAATAGATCAACGCTCCCTTGGTTGGTGGTGTACTCAATGCACTGCTGTAAGTGTTGTGATATGGGCTGCCTCTTCCCCCCCACTGAGCCTATAGCAGAAGGTTTCACAGCTGTATTTCAGTAGCTATGTTAGAAACACAGATGGTCATAAGTTCTAGTAGTACAGACACGAGCACTTTCGTTCTATAATCCAGTACTTCATCTTTCGTCACCGTTAGGTCGCATCCACAAGTTGGCGAGAAGTCAAATGACCCGTGCCCATGCAAACAGAAATATTTTTATTAGAGTTGCGACATCCGTTTTCACCATCTATGGATAGAGTTTTGTCCAACCAAATAATACTTTGGGCACGTCGCAGTTTAGTTCAGTTCAAATTCTCTTTCAGAGATTTACGTTCAGCTCTCTGATGTGGACAAAGTTTGGTTCACGATTCTGTATCTGTAACAGTGCTCATGAATGCACCTGCGACGGCTGGCTGATGCTGAATGACAAAAACAAGCACAGTAATCTGATTATTTCCGCGACTAAATACAGCTTGACCACTGCTCACACGGCTGACAGACGTGCCTAGAAGAAATAAGCTATTCTGCTGCACAAAAGTAATCACCAAACAAGAATCTTGCCGCTGATCCCAGCTCAGCCGACCAGGTCTCGATCAGCATTCAACTAAATTAAGTAGTTACCGTCACTCTTATGGTTAACTGTTTACTACACTTGGATTTTGTATTATTGTCTGTGTGGGTATTGAATTTGAATGTAAGCATTATTGTGAAAGCAGGTATCTTCCACTCGACGGACCGCTCGACGACGAACCGCTCGATGACAGACAGCTGTGATCGAGTGTTTGAATGAGAAGGCTGCAAGTAAAATAGTGAGTGATGAGCTGATTGTTGATACAGAGAAATGGTGAGTAGAGAGAATGGCATTATGTTCTCTTAGGTCGGTCGGCGTGCCGGTAGTTGGCTGGGATTTGTCCTTTCTTGTGCCAATAATAGTCCTGTCGACGGCCCTGTTTTACACCAGGAGTTTTCCTCTCTTAAGTCAGTTTTAGACCTTATCTAATTCCGGCGTAAAGCCCTCTGGTGCGCCTAAAGCGTGCATTCTGCATTTGGGTATGCCTAAACTTTCGAGTCAACCTGGCTTGACCTTGATGGCTAGAATGACTGGATGAGTTCAACGGCTGACAGCTGTTCTACCAGCATGATTTACTCATCCCCTCCACCCCTCCCCAACAATTGAGGGCTGCAGAACAAGGAGATAAAAAATTTACATTGCTAGACATGCTGGTAGAACGAACATAGAAATACTAGCACTCGGCAGAATCATTTAAATTCGGTGTTTACAGACAGAAAAAGGTTTTACAGTATAGAAGGAGGGAACATTTTTTTCCCATTTACTGTTTGGAGATCGGAGACTTACCTCCCTTAATTGTGTGTTTGATCCGGAATCTAGTGATTTTTCAGTGATTTTAGCCCCATTCAAATTCAGAGCTACGATTTTCGTTCAAGTCGAGCGAACGGTTCTGAAACGCCCTCATTCATCCACATGGGCTGTTCCTTAGTAAGTTCAATGGTTCCAAACGAACTATGTGCTTATTCACATTATATTTGACTGATATTTATTGTAAATAAACACCATGGATGATATTCTTACGGCTTTATTTTCAATAATTTCTACAACACCGATCAGTGATCTAAAACATGCATTGTAAGTAGACTTGGCTCCTGACTCGTGTGTGTGTCTACGTTGCATGTTTACCTTCAGTCTCATCCACAAATTATACCTGTAATCCATGTGGAATATGAATTTATTTACAGGTTGCCATGCATTGTTTTATTGTTCATAGTTTGTAAAACCGTAGAAAAATGGCACAAACTAACGGCCTGTTGTTCAAAGTTAACATCGTTGAAGTCGAGCCGAATCGACCCGGAACTATAGGCGTATTATAGCGCTTGATGCCCGCCGGATGCGAGCGTGAGGGGTTTACGCCGGGATTTATGTAGGACTAATACCGGCGTAAGAGAGGACAACTCCCGGCGCAAATCAGGCGCGCTGGCAGGACTAATACCGGCGCGCCATAGGACTAATACCGGCGCAAGTCCAGCGCGCCGATTGACGGGAAAATCACAAATGCCAGTAATGGCAATGGTAAGGTACATGTGGCAGCGTGGTCAATGTGAGTCATTCAGGAATAGTCGATGGACCGGTTTTCACTGGTATTGAATGCCGTCAAAACTGAAGCGCGGTACAAAACTAGAGGGTGTAAAAACAAGCAAACAACAGAACACACAAAATTTCGTCTCTTGCCTAATGGTCTCACTACTGAAGCACTTGTTCACAAGAAAGTAATAGGCTTGGCAAAATTAAAACTCGGTAGATGACAGTAGTAGTAAGTCAAATGGTGAACTCGGCAGGCAGAAGTCAAAAACTCATCTCTGCATCTTTGAGCTTATGAGCCAGTCACATGAGGTGCACCAGCAACAGCCACAGCAGCCACAGCAGCCACAACAGCCACAACAGCCACAACAGCCACAACAGCCAGCGGCAAGACAACTGAAAGCAGCACGAAGCCAACAACCCGCAAGCTCAAACACACAACAGAGCCGGGCAGGTACAATCAATTCTCTCCTGTTTTATCATCTCTCATGGGCAGTAATGGCGACTGAACATGCCTCTACACTAAGTTGTATTGAGCCGAACTACTTACTGAGTAAGTCAAAACACGTTTAGTTACTCAGGATCGTTGTGTTGCCAATGCAAGTGAGCTATGTAAGTCATGATGCAGTCCATTGCTCATTTTAACTACAATGGGCACATCGTAAAAAAAAGTGAAACAACAAAAATGGGACCTAGTGCTGAACAAAATAAGATATTGAGGGGAACTGTCCAAGACATGGTAATGACAGCTACGATGACTTTACTACATTTCATAGAAGCGTAGCTTTGCAGCACAGGAAACAGTAGGCTAGAACAGTTTACAATAAAACTGCAGCTATTCAGCTTCAAAACTGGAGTCGGAACTGAGGTAAGTTATATGTGATCAAAGACAGACTATCAGCTCACAATCATCAATGAAGCATTTGACCGACTCATACTGAGCCCGCAACGTCTAGCGCAGTACATCGCTCGGTTTACCTCCATCAGCAACTTTAAAAATACTGGTGTTGATCTGCATAATCTTGCATGATGTCTGCTCAACCTTCTTCTGAAGAGTAGCTGTTTGTCCTAGGAAACTATATTTATTAATATAAAAATAATATAGTATAATATAATAACAATAATATATTGTGGAGAGAGGGTAGCCAACTAGGAGTTACCTGATGCCGATCTCGTCGCTCCAGTACTGTTTCTGTACCTGATAGGCTCTTCTCGACCAGCAGTGATCTCTGTCCCTCGCAACGCATGAGTTGTACAAGCTGTGTGCCTAGTAGTCAAACTATCTCAATAAGCATCGAGTAAACAACACAGTGACAAACAAACAAATGACAAACACACCTTGAGAAGATGAATCCAATCGTTTCCTGATGAGATGCCCAGACTCTCGTAATGCTCGCCTAGCCGAGACAGAAAGGGCACCTGCCCCTGTAGGTCATCAGGTCCCCTCGCTAAGTACACATGTTTGAAGTCAGTGACAAGTTTCTCCCTTTCATCCTCGTCAAGAGCTAGTAGACAAGCCATGTTTTAGTAGACTACCAACCTGCAATAGGCTGGTTTTCTAATCAGCAGCAAACTGCTTACCCTGTGGATGTGCAGAGCCACTCGGATACGGGTCAACTTCTTTACCTCCTCTCTCAGCCATCAGGCTGCTGGCGTCGTGAACTGAGCTGAACAAAACAGTATCAGTTAACCAAAAGGTAAAATGAGCTGCAATGCAATTATCAGCTCATACTGGACACTTCTCTTCCTGCAGCTGTATAGATATGCGATACAGTGTATGTCCGATCAATCATACACATGTATCTTTACACAGTGCAGGCGGTTGAATAACCATCGCCTATTCGAAGCATTGCAGATGATGATAAAACTGCTGATATCATGACTAATATCAACCTACTAGCAGTTATCTCTCTGTCAGGAGGTCAGAAACTGGCAGGTGAGTTACTGTATAAACTGCTGATACACAGTAATCAGGCTGTGCAGCAGCTTCATTGTAGCTGATAGTCAACTGTAAAGCTGTAAATTCGTTCCCACTACGGAGACGCTGGTTATATTGGTGAAGACAGCAATTATTTTCCAGATCCAAAGGAATAAGTTCGTTCCATTCATTTCCCTGCATCTCCGTAAAGTTTAGCAACGCTGTCTCCTGAGAACTTTGTGAGAACACCTCGCCAGATCATATCTATTTATGTTGCGCTTAGTTTTGTATAGGAGTGGATCAGTGATGCCCTATACTTCTGTGTGACAAATATGTCATGTGACCGAACTGACCAATCGAATACACATCACAGATTCAGTTTAAATCAGTTCCAACACGTCGTGCGATAGAGGATGAGTGATTTATGCTTACTCAGGTCTGGCACGATCAGAAGACTGATTGCTAGAGCAATTATTGCTTGAGTTTAGGTCAGTGTATCAGAAGCTCTTGTGACTGCTCGGCTAAACTCATAGTCGCTACACTATTAGCTTTGTGCCATCAAGTGCACAAAAAAGGATAGATATGAAGTTCGGGGAAGGAAGTGAGCCAAACTCACAAGTATGCTTTGGTACCTGAGCTTACTCAGAACTGTCTGACACATGGTACAGTGGGAATGAAGGCAGCAACACAACAATACCACCTTTAGTGTTCCCGAAGACCCACAGTGACCAGGAGGAGAAAACTCCTCATGTTTCATGGAGTTGTGTCACCCTGAACAACAATAATCTAACTTGACTGAGGCACCACTGCAGATATCTGCTTCATAAGCAGTAGGTATTACTATCACCTAGTCATTTAATCCTGCAGAGTGGATGACTGTCATCCCACTCAGGAGTTGTCCTCTCTTCTGTATCATTACAATTCTGAGCCAATAAACATACATAATAATTAAAACTTAGTGCTACCGCTACCGCTGCCGCTACCGCTGCCGCTGCCGCTGCCGCTACCGCTACCGCTGCCGCTGCCGCTGCCGCTACCGCTGCCGCTACCGCAACCGCTACCACCTCATATGGTAAGAAGCACTAAGATACTCTATGCCTGCCTGCTGACACATATTGTATGTACTACCTTGATTAATGGAGAGTCAGAGGTCGAGCAGTCCTGCCGATCGTCTTCTACCAATGGCGATGCTGCAAACGGAAATGGCCGGATTGTTGAATCTGCAACACGTGACAAACATATCAAAAGAATGATAAGCAGGGACAATGAAGGACAATCCTATAGCAGAGTGAGGTATTTGTATAGTAAGGGTCTCTGGTCTCATCACCAGGTGGATTATTACGTGGTGTCGCATTGCCGTTGCTGTGATGGAAGGCATGTGGTGGCAGCGGTGGATGTATTTGTGGCGTATGTCTCATAGCAAGACAAGGTCTGTGTGAACAGCCGTGTGGAGGCATATATCGAGGCATTGACAATGGGAGTTCCGGGAGAGGGGGATGGATCTAGCGGCTGCGGGGGGCTCAGGTGGTGCAGGTGGGAGATGTGGTGGTAAACAGACATGATGTGGTACCACCATGGGGTGCGAGGCTGCCATGGGGCGAGGAAAAAGCCTGTTTATGTATAAGTTTGCTGGGGTCATCATAGGAGGGAGTGATGGCTGTGGAGGAGGTGGAGGAGGTGGTGGAGGGTTTTGAGGAGGTGGTGGTTGGAAGATTGGGAGGGGATAAGGCATTGGTATGACGAGGCAGTGACATGACCCGCCTGGTGGAGGAGCGGGTGGAGGTGGAATAGGTAAAGCAGTTGGTTTAGGTGCAACAGTGGGAGGCATCGGTGTAGGAATCACACTAGCTGCAACAGCGAGTCATAGAAACATTGGGGAAAAGTAGAATATAGCCATCGCATACCAGTCACAATGTCATACCTCCGTGTCCACCACAGCATATCCTGTTGTTGCCAACTGCTTCCACTGCATTAGCGCCCATTTTAAATGCATTCCAATCGAAAATAAACTCCCCCTTTGATTGGCTGTCTCCACCACTGTCACTACTGTAACTACTGCTGGAACTGCTGCTGACGCTAGAGCTGCTCTCTGAGCTCGAACTGTAATAACTTCCATCTGATAAAGAAGATAATTTCCCTCAGAAAAAGGGTAATACTGTAAAACCAAAATTGATAGCGAGTCTAACGACCGTGAAAATAGCGGCAAAAAATGACCGCTATCATTGGAGTCCACTATAGCAATTACGTCCATTGTAACGTATGTACGAGATTTTTTTCTCATTTGTGGGGATTGCTATCGTTAGATCGTTATCGTTAGATCGCTATCATTTTTGTTTCTTGATGATTTTGAAGGAAGCGCTAACATTGTTGTTGCTATTAAATCTGGTTTTACAGTAGCAAAAAATGACCGAGCTGAAGATGAATGATCCTTACCATAGTCATTGCTGCGTGTGTATGTAACCTAGCAGACATGAATACACACACAGGTAACGACTTACATCATAAGTATGGTTCAACTTTCAGGTATTACTTACAGTGTTGTCGCTTATGTTCCATCATGTTGCTTCCATAATCACCACCTTCTAGCTCGGACAACTGGAACAGAACTGGTATGTGAAAGCAAAACCTAACAAGGGCAGTGCTACCACAGTTATGATTGGCACCCGATGACCTTCACAAAAGTACGGTTTACCTCAGACTCTTTGCATAACTGCGCATTATCCCAAAGGTATTTCTCCGGCGGCAGTGAGCAGGAATAGACAATATTTCGCTGCACATAGCCCACTGCTATTCGACAATTCCACGAATAGTATAATGTAAAAAAATTGATAATCATAACGTCAGTAATTGACTGAGCCTAACGATAGCTTTCCTTCTTATTTTTACTGTCTTTAGGTTTGCTCTTACTCACTTTCTTCGTTGTTTTTCTTTAGTGTTTTCTATCACTTCCGTCATTGAAACTACCACTAGAGCTGAAATTGGAAGTTCCCAATAGATGCGTGGGTACAGCTGTGGCTTTTGACCACATGACTGGTAATTGCAGATGATAGGATGGTAGGAAAGATAGGAGTGCGAAAGAAAAGGATAGACAAGTGGAGACAACTCTGGCTTTTAACTGAGCCGCGCTCAAATATTGCATAAAAAAAAAAAAATCAATTTTTAGTTCTCACCATCAGTCGAACAGATGCTATAACAGAATGCCTGGTCTGCAGATCACACTCTCTGATTTAGAAGTCCATTCACTACTTTAGTCATATTTTTATTGTAGTTCAAATGAATTGTTCACCGCATAGAAATTGAAATGTGTACGTTTATCATTATAGTGCTGTCTATATGGAGATCGTCGAGGTCGTACATTTGGACGTTGACTAGTTTTGACTGAACGATTGAGAGAAGAATCCTCCGTTTCATCTAAAGATTGCACCTGTAATATGAAAAAGACCAACTAAAACAAGGATCATGAGAGCAGAAGAGTGTCGCTACACTGATGTGTTAGAGGGCTGAAGGGAGGGGATGGGGTAAACAAGTACATACGTTGAGCAGAAGTAAGAGTTATCTCCCGTACACACGCAGCCCGTACACTTTGAGCTATCGCTGAGAGCTGCTCCAGCTCCACTCTGTTGGCAGGCTGTAATAACGCGACATCGTTAATGGAGGTCAGCAGGGTATAAGGGATGGAAATGTGCCACCATTTACTCACTATCTGGGAAGTCGCTGGGCTGATCAGAACTTGTTTTTGCCGTAGCTGCAGCATCAGTACCACAGCTAGAGCAGCTGTAGGCATTGTATCCAGTACACGCGCACTGAGTACACTTCGTTGTGTCCTGAAGGGCAACTTGGGTTTTTGCTCACGTTGCACAAAACAGTTACTCAACTGAACCATTCATAATATTTTTTGTCCAAGCTGGAGTTCCGTAGCTCTCTCTTTAGATCTCCTCTCATGAAGTTGCCATTCTCATTCCCTATCTCCCTGTCAATTTCCCTTTTCTTTCTCTCTCTCTCTCTCTCTCTCTCTCTCTTTCTCTCTCTTTCCACCTCCCTGTCTCTCCATCTTGCTTCCCCCCTCTCTCTCACTTTCCCCTCTCACACACTCCCCCTTCTATTTAGCCCTTCCCTGCCGCTTCCCTCTTTTCTCTCCCTCCCTCTCTCCCCATCGCCCACATTTACCTTCTTCCTACTGATCTCCTGTCCCATTTCTCACCCAGTCTAAATCACTATACCTCTGTTTCTTCATACAACTAATAAATCCGGTAAATATGCTGCTTTATGGGGTTAAAATGCTCTTTTCGAAGACATTCTTTTACTAGAAACAAGAGTAATTGATAGCCTCGTTTGGCAGAGCACCACAGCTGTGTATCAGCAAAGTGATATTTCTTATTTGGTTTCACGCCACTTCAGTTTTACCGACGCATTGTGTAATATGATGTCTGTTTTATATATAGACATATTTATTTAAAGCTCCTATGCAAGTAGTCATGACAACGGCAAGCTTGCCCAACAACTAAAGCAGCTGTGTCATGAAGGCAATGGATGCGTGGATATAAATGAAAAGATACTGAGATAAAAAGATGTATTGAGCAAGCCAGTAATTTCGTCCTGTAAATATGCACAGAGATATGTATGACAGCCTGTAAGAATGGGAATGTTAGGAGGCAGCGCACGAAACTTTCAGAAGTCATGATTCGGAACCCGAACCCTGCTACAGCTATGGCTCATAACCCCCAACCCCCATACACTGAAGGCTCAGAATTCCAGCACGCCCCTCCCCCTCCCCTCCCCGTACAGCAAAGGCTTTGCCACATCAGAGCTCAGCTCAGAAATATCTACCCAATAACATTGAGCATTGGGAAAATGATAGAACTGATTTGAATGCTGGGGTCAACAGCTGTTATACTGGAGGGTGTCATCGCCTATCAATAGAATGAAGCATTGATTGAGGCAACTTAATTATGTCGTCTTTTACAATTATCATCTGTTTTATTTTTTCGATGTTCAATGATCTTCTAAGTGTGTATAGGACATAAGACGAACTATGTGCTGTAATTTACAATGAGAGACTCACCAGCTCCCAAAGGAAGTAGCACTTGCAACGCCTGCCAGATGCTGTGCAGAAATTTACAGAAAATGCTAGCCATGTGGTTCACCAAAAATAAATAAACAGAAAACACACAAGTTGTATGGGATCATGAGACAGCCCTATGAGAAGGCAATCACAGCAACTAATGAACACCAGTGATCTGATGAGACGAACGTTGGAGATAAATGATAGCAGGTAAGCAATATGCGTTTGATACGATGCGATAGTGACAGCATCAACACCGTGGACATTATCGACGCCATCTTCACCCCCGACACCGTCAACCCTATTAACAGCAGAATCTTAGCTTTGTCAGAAGTCTACTGTCCCTGCTCCTGGCCCTGACCCAGGTCCAGGGCCTGGTTCTGGCTCTGGTCATCTTTTTGCTGATCCATGTCGTTTCCTGGCTCAAAGATGAAATGTAGAACATATCCAAGTTTGACATGCATCATTTTGTCACGGCAACGAGATGCTGCATACGAAGATAAAGCGTGCTGTCAATATTGGTGATGTAAAACATCATTGTGTATGAAGGTGAATCTATACTTTTTGAAACCTTTTATCACATTGTGCGGTATGTATTCAGTGGGGCATAATTGAAGTCAAAGTGACAACTATTCAGTTAATAATAACAATGAGAATATATAGCATTGCGTTGCAACACGCGCTCTAGAGACGGATGTCAGAAGCCTCCCATGAACCACAACGCAGGACTTATGATGGACCACATCATCACTGAAGCTCATGAGACATGGGCATACAAATGTGGGCATAAGATGTTTGCCTCCATCTATCGGTGAATCTGTCTGCATTTATGTTATGTGCGACAATACCTTCAGACAATAGAGCAGGAACTCAAATTTATATCTGTCAGTCTTAGTGGAGCATTCCATTGTTTACCACCACCTGTATTTTATAGCAGTGAGGTTTTTGTAAGCGCGAATTTTGCCTTAATACTATGGCTAGATCACGCCTCTCCGAAACTGTCGATTTAAAATTTAGGCACAATAGACACGGAGATCCCAATGCGTGTAAATCTACTGAACAACAGATGGATTTGCGACACGTGCTCCACCTATCACTTTGAACCGGTGAATAGCTGATTGTGCGAGTAATCTGGGCGTACAGCAAACAGCTATCAAAATGGAATCAAATTCAGTGTTCCAGTAGCAAGTGTTTTACTCAATCCTCACGCTGGTACTCGCAGACACGCGCAGTAGCTACCAGTCTTCACTACGGAGGTGTGGAATTGCGCAAGTGCACTACCATTGACTTCTTGCTTACCTTGATTGATATCTGCTCTGGAACTCATGGCTCGCCTGCTTAGCACTCATAACCTACACCACACAGTGGATAAGAGAAGGTACTAAAATAGCATCACGCTCAGCCGCTGGGTCAGGCTCATGCACAGCATCTCTGCGAAACAGGTTTGCGTAGTTTGATCGGGACACCGGTATAATCCGCAATAACCAGTATCTCTCGGAGTGCTGCTTCTGGCACAGTTGGCTTCGGATGCATGTGTTTTAAACATTATTGGGACTTCCGACTACTTGACTGGCAATTACAGATGATAGAACAGTAGGCAACATGAGAGAATGGAGGAACTTAATAGACAGCAGATCCTCTGGGTTTTAACTGAGCGGAGCTCAAATTTTGAATAAAAGTAAAAGTGCTTTGTTTCCACCATCAGCTGACTCCGTGATTCCAAACAGATGCTGTAATAACAGATGCTATAAGAGCATGGCTGGTCTCTGGGTCACAGCCTCTGATTAATGAGTCCACTCACTACTTCAGATCTCACTTTTATTGTAGTTTGAATGAATTGTTCACTGCATGGATATGGAAATATATACGCGTATCATGATAGTGCCGTCTATATGGAGATCGTCGAGGTTGCACATTTGGACGTTGACTAGTTTTGACTATAACCTAAAACCATTATACTTTAGACCGCAATCAATACCATATTTACAGCAGTTCTTCGTCACGGAGATATTTCAGGTGCCCGTCGAGCATTTGCAACACATCGTGATAAGCTTAGAAAGGTCACTATTTTTTTGCGTTATTCTCACTAAACTAGTAGATTTGATGAGATTTTGTGTTTTTC
>ERZ1740065.1142-NODE-1142-length-15546-cov-11.196889_pt1 | contig 15546 bp, 11 predicted proteins | sample MGYA00581738_ERZ1740065 | MGnify/ENA primary metagenome ERZ1740065 (study PRJEB43018, sample SAMN04849749) | marine metagenome | isolation source: floating plastic debris | place: Pacific Ocean | collected 2008-09-01 | study: EMG produced TPA metagenomics...
TTGTTGTTTGTGTGTGTGTGAGTGTGTGAGTGTGAGTGAGTGTGTTTGAGAGAGAGAGTGAGAGAGAGACAGAGAGAGAGAGAGAGATAGAGACAGAGACAGAGACAGAGACAGAGAGAGAGAGATGGAGGAGTAGAGAAGGAGGAGTAGAGAAGGAGGGAAGAGGAGCAAGAGAGTGAAGGAGAGGGGATCGAGAAACGAATTGAGGGGAAGAAAGAGGGTGCCGACTTGTGATACTTACGGGAGAATCTCACAGCATCGTTCCCAAAACCTTTCATCAAATCTTCAGGAGTTTTTATATGACTTAGAGTGCTCAGGTGACTGTAGAAGGCCAGTAGACTATCTATGGGGTGCCTCACTATCACAATGGCCCTGGAACAAGTAGCACCTTCAGTCTTACAGCACGCTACTGCACATTCATTTATGGTAATGGAGTAAACTTGGTAAAATATCTGGCATTTTTTCCTCCTATCGATGGGTGCACAGGAACCCTGCACCTGTGTTACACTAATATTCCACTGGTGTTAGGCTGGTTTCTGTCTGCACTCGTTATCATGCCACCGCACCTTAGACTACGTTGGCTAAGCGTCCACCGATAGAAAAGAAAAGATGCTGAATTTCTTAACATTTTTTAAAAAAGCTACTAGCGTTTTTGTTCCCTATTGATGTGAGCATGTCCCAGATCACAGTAAATTTCATTCGGTAGACATTCTGACGTTATGTCTTCTCAGGTATTATGCTGGGATCAGCCCAGCGGCGGCCGTGATTAGCGCCAGGAGTGTTCCTCTCTTATGGCAGTTTTAGCACTGGTCTAATCCTGACGTAGAGCCCAATCTCACGTAGGCCTCCTATGTGCATAAGGCGTTGGGGCCCACCTAGACTTCCGAGACCAACCAGCTTAAATTTATGAACCTCAAAGCACAAAGGAAGGCCATTAATTTGTGTTTTTCGGGCTTTTTTGTGAAAGCCAATAAAACTTTACAAAAACTGCCTGAAATGGAAAGATTCTGTGAAATCCTTTCCACAAAATTGCCTAAAAGAAGTCTGCATCTGAGTGCTATTTGGAAGGTTTGCTGCCTATCTGCTGAGTTCAATCCACTGCCAAATATATAATTATAATGGTTGTCATGACGATGCAGCATACACCAGTGGATATTACCCCATCAAACTGAGCTTTACGCTCCTTAAATCTCTTACTTAGCCACCTATGTAGAAGGCAATTTTGTGGAGTAACTTTCACAGAATTTTAGACAGTGCTGGCAAATTTATGTTATTTCGTACTCTAAAATTACAGAAAAATAAAAAACTAGAGATGTTTAGCCGTAAGTTGAGGTCCCTATATTTGAGCTGGGTTGATTAGAAAGTCAGGGCAGGCCCAAACACTGCGTGTGCGCCTAAAGCATGCGTGACTGCCTTTCACTGGGATCAGGCCATCACTAATATCAGCTTATGAGAGGACAACTCCTGGAATTAACCAAGTGGGCCATAATTACTAACACTGGTGAAGGAGAGGAAAAATCTCTGTGCAATGCCTTCACTGCGACCGAATTGAGAAGACGTACATAATGTTGGAGCTTGATTACCTCTTCACATTGTTTCTGTCAATTACGAGTTCGCTGGCCTTTTCATCACAGCAATGCATTTTAACTGCCACAACAGAGCTATTGGCAATGTTTACCATACTCGATACATCATCAAAAGCAGTGTCTCCAAACATGTGCCCTGTCGCCAATCCTGTAATACCGATGGGAAAAGCTCCAGCAGTGTTATTGACTAAGGAGTTTAGTTCTGAATTTTAGGATGCAGCCCTGTCCGAAGGAGTAGGTAGCTGTGAGGGTTGGTAACTGTGTGTACGTATACCTGTGAGGGTGGAGAGGAGCAGCCTCATCCAGGTGTTTCCCGATCCAGGGTAGGAACTGAGTGATGTCAGAGGATGTGTCCCCGACATGTACAGCTGGGGTGGAGGCAGTGTTTCGCACCTGTACATTCCTTTCCTTACGCAGGCATGAGATTCAGATGTGTCGACCGTGTTCTGCGGCTCGACAACTTTAGCATTGTTTTTTAAACCTGGTAAATGAAGTTTTTCGTGCGTCAACTTCTTAACACCTGCTAATTAGTTGACACGTGTGAGTCTCATTCACAAATCATTTCAGTGATTTATAAAAAACCATTGATGAATATTCATACTCATGAAGACTTCAGGATTTTTAGGAGAACAAAAATGTTATTCAACAAATCGAAGCCAACGGAACGGTTCCATAGCTGCACTAGAGCCCATTTTCCATAGAATGCTGATACCTAAATGATTGATGTTCTCATCATATGACAATCAGGCATTTGCGCCTCTCCTGTCGATATACACTCATGCAGTCACATACGCGCACATGCCCACACTTGCCTGCATATGCCGACATGGGGCATATGCACGCATATACCCACATGTGGGCATGTGCCCGAGAGCACATGTGGGTGTGTGGCACATATGTGGGTGCATGACACCGAGATATTCACAAAACTCCAACCACTGTAAAAGTCCAACTCCCATCTCATTCCTCAAATGTATCTTATGATTCTATGATAGAATGTCAGGTTTTTTAGCTTGGATGTTGCAATTACTCAAATAAGGGATCCTTAGATAGCATATGCAGATCAATGAATCAACGTGATGAGAGGATGTGAAAACACCTTTTCCGGTTGAAAACGTCAATACGACGATGAGCGAAATAGTCAATAAGCCAATTATCTTGATTATTCCCTTGTCCATAGGCTTTTGTTGATCGTACCATCTCATTCTGGAAGGGTTAAGTACAGTGTCAAGCGGAGAGATAGACTATTTATCAGATCCATGCGTGTTTAGCCAATGGACAGACCTAGTACGGCAGAAATTGTTACGTCAGTGAGCAAGTACTGCTCCAGGGCTTTTCACACTTTCATCAATACTGTCAGGGATTTACGTGGCCCAAAAGTAGTTTTCAGATGTAAGAGAGTGTACTAATGTGGCAGAAAGCTGCCCACTCCAATTCTAGGCACATGAAGCAGGTGCTTCGCAGGTTCTACGCCTGTTCTACACCTGTTCCAAACTTGTGCTACACCAGTGCCACATTAGCTTAGCTGCTGTGTAGAACCTGCAGCATTTTTTAGTGTCCTTTTCAGCAGGAACACCGTTTTCATGAGTACCAATGCTATGTTGGTGCTATGCTAGTACCACAGCCGGTGTTAACATGCCGCATTTAATAGCAGACTAAATCAGGCACTGTACCAACTTAGTACAACACCAGGGTGCCTTTCGATAGGAGAGTAAAAATTTCTGAGACTGCACCGGTGTAGGACTGGCGTAGCACCTGTGTAGTTAGACTCTGGATAGTGTGGAAAGCTGCTTTTGGCATATGTAGCTGTTCATGGGTAATACCAACTCATAAAAATCTTAAGTGAATAACTACTACATACATGATTCGTCAGTGAGAGAGCTCCGTGATTGAACTATCCACTATAGTTCTGGCTCGTCCTATCAGTGTCTTTGATTTCCTGTCAATGAGGCTGTGGTGCTATTCTATGAGACTGAAAAGCTACTAAGACTCCCAGTTACGATCACATTTCTATCTCGCCATACGCTTCACAAGCTATCCCCATGCCTTACTGTGCATTACTGATAGTATCTACAATCATCGTATACTAGCCACCAGTGTAAAGAAACATTCAGTACTAGTTAAGACCAATACAGTGAGAAGAACAATGTTATTTGATAGTGTTTGAGAGTTGAATGAGGACAAAAATCAATATCGGATCACAACCAACGAGTTGATATCGATTGTTTTCTGCTGACACAATAGACGCCACTGGACAATCTGAGTCACTTCAAAACTGTGAGGCGGTAAACAAATATTGAGTATGTAGGGACAATACAGGGCACACTATCGTAGACTGCATGACCTGTGTCTCTCAAGCCCATCTGAAGGAAACAAGGCTCAACCTAACTGCTTTTTTCCTCAGTAATATACCATGTCAGGTCGAAGACTAGTAAGCGATCCCTGTCTATCCTAGTCCACATGTTGCTGCATACGCTTATGGTGGCTGCAGCCTTCTCATCAAATAATTTCATGCAACAGAGATGGATACTCATTATGGTGGTTCAAATGTGAATAAGGGCTTGGGCATACAAGAAATACAAAACTACAAGGGCTGACGCTCTCGATCTAAAGTTTTCTACCAACCAGTACAATATTCATTTGACATGATACTTATGCTACTACTCTCATCAATTACAGAGTAACAGCCGCCTAGTTGCTTGACAGCAGACGGGCATTTGCTCAGACCCTGATGGAAGAATTGTGAAGGCAGAAAACCTTAGTCAAGAAAGACCGCGCACATCGACACGCACTCTTACACATATGACAATAAAGAAAATATTCAATGACACGGGGAGCTTGATGACTCCCTTGTCCATAAGTCTCTCTTCATCACACCATCTCATTCTGGAAAAAGAAATCAGTTTGAAAGCAAGATGGCGCCTATACATCAGCTAATTGGTGGGCCGTATGCTGCCCTACGGCAGGCACGGCAGAGAAAAATTGCTCCAACCCTAACCATTTTTAGTCCTTTTTCCGTTACACTAGTATTTAGTTACCAAAATTTAGTTTCTTAATGTTCGCTTGAGAATTTTTTGTGTGGTCTTGTGGAGATGAGTTCAATGGTGGTAGATAGACACTATAGGGTTGGTGGTTGAAATTATGACTCTTTATGGTTGAGGAAAACTGTATTCCATCTTAGGACCTTTGGATGAACCGTAGTAGAACTTCCGAGGTTATATCTTCACATTTTGTTCAGGGTTCAATCAACACTGTTTCATCACAATACGTTCATCGCAGCCCTATACGATAAACTTTTGCTGCTAACAATCATAGTGTCATATCCACTTCTCAAGACAGTTGGAATAGTCATATCATTATGCAAGTCGTGTCAGCTCCTGTGGAGAGAAGAGGGCAGGAACTCGACTCTGACTATACATCCTTTCCACATATCACACTAATTTCCATGTAGGACACACGGAGAGTATTTAACTGGTCTTCACTCCTCTCTCTAACCCCATGACAATGGTGATGTCCCTTAACCGCACACGGACCCTAGTTGTCTGGGTAACATGCTTGCAAGGTCGACACGCTGGTTACTTGTATGTCTAGCCAATTAGGTCCGATATATAGAGCTGAAACTGTTCATCGTAGCTTTTATGTATAGTCCATTCTTTACCTTAATGTGTATCGACAATTAGCAATTGTCGGAGAAATTAGTTATCTCTATCTGCAGAATGGTAATCTTTTTATCTTCAGGAATTTGTTGCCATGGCTTTTTGTACTCCTGTTTTTTGTACATTTTCAATTGCTGCATCTACATGGATAATGTTATCGGTGTGACCTACTTATGACCTTCTTGCTGCCAAAACGTGCATACTTATTCGTCTCATGAATATGGCAATTGAATAATCCAGCTGTTAGATCGTCCATTATCTATACTCAATAATGAAAGTTTGATCTCCAGGCCTTCCTCCCTTTGGTTTTCCTGCATTAATTTATCTCACTCAGAGTTCTGCCGCAAATCCTCATCTCTCCTCGACACTTACCCAAATCACCACACCATGGGCTCATATAACTTACCTCTCTATCTGCCCACTGACTTCATCATTTCTGGCATCATCGGTTTCATCAGCCTTAGTGATCATGGCATAACTATAATTCCCTGCTGTAGAACATATAACTGCGGAATAACTGCGGAATTCCATGCACGACCGATTTCATGACGCACAGTACATGAGTGGAGTTTGTACTCATTTCATGAATTATACTGCCTTCTTCTTAAGCAATGCATAAATTAATTATCTTACCTCCTCCATCCATGCGTCAAAGTATTGCGGTACAGGGATGAATTCCTCATCGCAATCGCAACCTCATTCATGAAACTGCTCAATGATATTCAACTCACAAATTCCCAGAGTAATGTGCTAGATGCTACCCTTCCTCTCCGCAAACTGGCTCTCTTAACTCTTACCTCAGACACAACGCTGATTGTGGGCACAGTCATCTAGTCGTCTACTGTACCACGCATTCAGACTACACACATGCCATCCGTCTGTAAGAGAGCAGTATGAGTTCTAACATCATGACCTCAGTGACCAATTGTAATGACTTCTACAGTTACTATGTTACTGTGTACAGCGTTTATCATACCATGTCAACCAATCTAACCTGCCATGTGCACAAGGTAACATAGTTTTTAATGTTTCGCATAAAGAGTATAGTGCAAATTCGGCAAGGGAAAGTCTAGTCATGGCACGGCTTTATCGCATTCATCCATATTGATTTATAAAGCTAGATGACAATCAATGCAACAATTGCGCTGCATGGAAGCTGGCAGCGCACCCTCACAATACATCTGGACCAAGCTCTGCATGGCAGCATAGTACTTGACTTTATAGACTTAGAAGAAAGGTAAGCGAGTTCTTCTGCTTTCTCAAACTCATAGTCTAAGAAATGTATGAATTTTTAGTGTTATGAAGAGATACCTGGACAATTCATTTGGATCTCTAGTCAGTCAGGAGATGGTGTACGAGGCAATGGGGTTTATCTCCAGGGTAAAACGAGAATTCGATACAGACGGGTTACATGTATTGCACAATGGACTGATTTGCCAGTCAAGCACCCAAGCTGCAGGTGTGACATAAAAGAATCAGAAAAAAACTCGAGTGAAAGTTTTGCAAACTTTCAGATCTCATAAGCTCAATGTACTCTGCAATTAAGGATGTGAAACACTCGCACCCGACTGGTGCCAGCTTATCAACCAAGGACCTTAGTCTATGAGTGTGAGAATATTGGTGCTAGCTCAGGTGTCAGGCCATAATATTTCCTGAAGTCTGAAATTTTGATTTTTTTCTCTCCAGAGCTCGAGTCTTCTCTCTAGCCTCCCTCTGCCATCATCGCAAAAAGCCAAATCATTAGCAAGCGCCATTGCCCATGGCGGGTCGTCATCGATACCCTTCATTATGTCGTCCATGATTATTATTAAATTTAGGGGGCTCAGAACTAATCGCTGGTGTAATTTAACTTACTCAGGGCTAAATAGTTGCGCTTTAATAACTTATACTGTCCTCCCTTCAACAAGAGGGGTCATACAAAGAATCAAATCTGTAGTAGGCACGTATCGACAAGTTTGTATATCTCCCACTTCTAGTAGCTTCGCTATGTCATCATAAACGACTAAGTGCAACTCAGATGGGCGCTAGAATTTAGCATTTAACTTTTGGCGTTTGACTTTTGGCTTTAATAGTCTCCCACGTGTAATGGACTTGCCATGTAAGCAGGAGGTAGTCTGAAAGTATATAAACATTTGATCTATCATAAGTGAATCAGTAGTGATAGCTGGCAACTATCTACAGCGTCTGATAACAACTGCATGCTATTCAACAAGTTGTAATTCCTTGGCTAGTATAAAGAGATACGAATAATGCTAACGGTCATCATATGTGTGGCCCAGGATATGTCAATCATCAGGTTTGTCACCTTGCTGTCTGAGCTGTCTAGCTGTTGTCAAAACTGAGCCGCCAATACACGTATTTATCGGGTTATGATTGCCAGACGATTATGAGGGGTTTAATGGCGGCGGCGAACAGGCTCTGCTGGTACTGAAAGAGAATATATATAAATAAAACAGTAGAGAAGAGAAGGAGAGATTAGACGAACTGGGGCGGAGACTGTCAGAGGAAGGATTGCTCTCTAACACCAGTATAAGAGAACTGATGGACTTGTATGACAGATACAGCAATGGAGAATCTCTGGATAGTATCGTAACTTATCTAATGCATCCAGGTACATTAATCAACTTTTCGGTACTTATGTACTTTATGTACTCTGTAACTGCCTCATTGAGTCCTAACTTCTTTCTCGTACAGACTCCATAAGAGCCAACGCCCTCCCACCGACTACCATAGATCATAATCTTTCCGTCTCCCTCACTACTGACTCACACCTGCAAGCATCTGGTAAGTGAAAGTACTATAAGAATATGGCATCCTCTACAGTTGATCGTCAACATCTAAGGAACTGGTCACACAAGGCTTGTTTTCATCCAACAGTTACAGACAACGATTTGCCTTGCACACCGACACTGCTCGCAACTAGATCACACCAGCAGCCGCTGACTAGTAACAGAAACACCAGAAATAGCTGGAAAGCATATCAGTGATTTCCTAGAGGTTTTGTGAAGCACTTGTACTACTGCCTATAGAAGCTGAATGTTTTCCACTAGTTGAAATGCTGGTAATCAATCAAATAGCACTTTGCCAATAGGTGTCACTGAAAAATTCCAACATGTTAGAAGTAGTGGACGGAGGGGGATGAGGAAGTTATCGGGTGAAGTAAAAGCACTTCACCTCATTCTAACCTACATACCACAACAGCCTCTGGCAGGATCTAGAATGGGTTCTAATAGTAGTGATTTTAAGGTTGGTAGGAGTGCCTATGATTACCTAGACAGCATATGATCGCTTACAGAGGTGGCTCACAAAATTTTGATCTTTTCTGGACTTAGCCGCCATTGAGTTCTGTGTTTCGGCAATCTGTTGTGTCGTTTGATGTTCCCAGGTTGACATGAAGGCCATTTGTCTCATTATTAGGCATCCGACCGATCTTTCATTCACCAATCATTAGCACCTGAAATGCAACACTGACAGTTCCTCATATGTGAGCCTGGCATATTGGACACTCAAACATTCATGGTAAGGTCGGTGCATGTCCCCAGGGGTGAGCAGGGGAAGAACAGCATCTGTACTCTCCTGTCGAGACACACCTGCAGTGAGGAATGAGGAAAACACGTAAACATTGCGTCACTCCGTGTTCACTGCACCGGCTTTGATATGATGGGGAGGGCTAGCTAGTTTCTCAGCCGATAGTCATGAGTATACCAGAATAGCCATCGGTTGGATTCTTGGCTAGCGCAAACGGGCCTTCCGAGCTGAGTACCGAGACTCGATTGCCTCTCGGTCGACTCGGGTAGTACCCAATATTTTGTAGACTCGGGAGCATATTGTACTATCACAGTTAGGGCTGCTGCTGATTGCCTTGGTATTTCGTTTGAATGGATAGCACCCGAACATAGTTACCCAAACCCATTGGTCAGGCAGTAATCTAAAGCTATTGATGCATCTTGTTCGCTCCCATACATAACTATCCCCAGCTATCAACTTCCAGTTTTATCAGCCTCCACCGGTATATTCTCCCACATTTACCCACCCCACACGTATCGCCCTCAAATCATCACATACATGTACCACACCTCTAACCACGTGATGAGGGACGGAAGGGCGCTTAGAGTTTAGTGTTTCACGCTTCAATGACCCCTAGCCTTCAGGAGTATTCCAGAGGCTTCATAAACTGGATCATCAGCTAGAGACTGCTTCATGTCTGGGCAAGATAGCATACTATGTTTCTTCTGATCAGGATTCTGAAGTTTCAGACTCGTTTCATAGCTAGATCACGTGTAAAAATTCACTGGCAGGTGGTATAAGAAAGCCTAGACTCTGCACTTACCTCTCTCAACGTTTTCCTTCTATCCTGATCTATAGTCTCTGAGATCTGCGCTTTTGCATCATCGGTTTGCGATGATGACGATATCTCACTCCTTTTATTGTCTTCAGCACTTGTGAATCATCTGTGCCACTCAAAACCCTCACTCGACTCAGATCAGCACTCCCAAATACTTGTTCTAGCATAAGAACTGTTTCAGTCGCTGTTTTACCTGATTTTACGCATAAGTTAACGCAGACACGTTCATTACAGGACGTCATTTTGCAGAAATCCAACAATCAATGCTAGCATGGTCCCATGTTCTGTGAAGTATTTTGAGCATAAAACAATTCTTTTTAGACTCGCTGATGACAATGGGCGATGATTTAGGCGCATTGGTTATAGCTTTCTCAATGAAAGTATGGAATATTACTGTAAGATCAATCGCAGATCTATTTCTTAAATTTTCAAGATTAATCAGATTAATTTTTGCATTCGAGTGACAGCACTAGCTATGAGTAGCCTTGGAAATTCCAATGCGCATTGGAATACCGCGATGAGTCCTGGAACTTTTGGATCAGAACTCGTATGGATGGGGTTTAGGCTATGGCTGCTCAACATAGAGAAATACTTTGACTCTCATAGCGTAGCATTGCTAGTGCTCATATTTTCAGCTTTTCTAACGTGAAATACTATCACGGAGCGTTGACCAGCAGATGGAAGGTTGAATAAATCAGTGCGTGTACTGAGTACGCTTCAGTAAATAGGAGATTGATGATTGCAGTATTTGCATCGTCATGGTTTGATGTGGGTGTTCTGCTAGTGAACCAAACGATTTCTACTGTGTCTGAAATGTCTGCTATGGATAGAAATGTATTGCCAGATAGATAATTGTGTAGAGATTCAGAGTAAGCTGTTATATCAAAGATGATATTTTCATAAGTGGGGAAAGCAATTTGAAATCTCAGAGTCTAGTTAACGTTCAGTGTGCCCTCGATGTGCCCCTGATAGACGGGGCATTCCTCGAGAGACCAAGTACAGGTGGCACAGGTAACCAGGTGAGAGCAGGGAGCCAGAAGCATTCTCACTGGGTTCTTTCGGCATACCTAACAAAGGGGTATGCATTTCCAAAAACTGGCAAATAGTTTACGTCTATCCCGAGATCCTAAACTAGTTTTAATGCCATTTCTGATCATCTAATTGTGTCAACTGGATTCACTCATCCAATATGACTCTTCCCTTTGAGCCTCTGCTTCGTGGTACAAGGGTTTGTTTTTCATTCTTCATCTACAAAGATATGCATTGATGACAGTTCATGGCACTATGGTCAAGTATTTTGGGACTCAATACAAATGCTTGGGTTAACTCTCAAAGTATCATTGTGCTTCGAACAAGATCAAAGATGATGAAATGATGAGTCTATTTAGTGAGCTACAGTCTATGAGATAGGACTAAATTTCTCATGAGACCTCATGAATATATACAACTGGAACGATGCCAGGAGTTTTGGATAAGCGGTTGCTACTCAATAACTGTATCTTGTGATAGCTGATAAGCAAGCTGACAGCGCCAGACTATGCGCTGTGTTGTGGATGATTGACAGAATTGTTCCACAACACATCACATGCTCACCTGATCTGACACCATGTGACTTTCATCTGTTCCCAAAACAAAACATCGTCGTGAAATTCCAATTCTACGATGATGTGGATGCCATTAAACAAAAAAACAACACGCCTCATAGTTTGGCTCTATCAGCAGCCAAGTACCACCACCTCACTTCAATTAATTTGAATAAATTGATTAACGCAAGGCAAGGCCCAATCTATCATCATTGCCTCCACTTCATGCATGAACACCATCGCCTGTGCATACAGGAGGCGGAGCCTGAGAGCACATCCTTTACAACCTGTGAGAGACAGTGACAGGCACATAGATGGGCGAGAGCTCGCAGAGTGTACTAGTGGTTTCAACGTCCTAGAGAAGCAGCATAACTCGACTCGTGTGGAGACATGGACACATGTGGCAGTCATTGTGAGAGTGGAGCAAGGATCGACCATCCCACAGGTCTGTTACTTGGCTCACGCACTTGTGCCAAACAAGCTGTCAATATATTTCCTTCCCTCTCAGATGATGCAGTGCACTGCGTTGGCTACGAGGCTTTGGTGGTTTTGAAAGAGCAGATACTTCAATATGGCAGTAGAGGGAAGGGGGAGAGGTTAGACAAACTGGGACGGAGACTGTCAGAGGAGAGGCTGCTCTCTAACATCACTATAAAAGAACTGTTGGGCTTGTATGACAGATACAATGATGGCGAATCTCTGGATAGTATAATGATTTCGCTAAGAGACCCAGGTATGCTTTTCATTTCCATTTAATTTACTGTGAAGCCACCAGATTAAGCTCTATTTTCCTTCCCACATTGGTCCGGTAGGATCGAGACTTGGCCTTAGTGCGCTTAGTGCTCTCCCATTGACCACAGCTAATCAGAGTGTCTCTGTCGCCCTCACTGCTGACTCGCACTTGCAAGCACCTGGTAGGTAGAACTGTAGCCACATCGTAACAACATATACAGTGCAGTGGACATACTCAACGATGTTTGGCATCACACTGGTTTATTTTCATTACAGGCATTCCTCGATTCGGTTGGTGCAAGGTCGGTAGCTATAACGACCGAAACTTTGTGTTGCTTGATTACAACCCGCAATTTTGGACTTCATTGTTTGATTTTCATTGTAGGTATGCAAAGAGAACCCAGCAAGAGTTCTGCTGTTTCCATGCTCTCACCTGGTTACTTGCGCTACCTGTACCTGGTCTCTCAAGGAATGTCCTGTCTGTCAGGAATACATTAAGGGGACCTTAGACATTAACTAAACTCAGGAGTTTCAAATTTATTTCACCACTTACATATTGCTCAGATAAGTTTCAACGTTGTTGCTTTTTTTAAACTTCAAATATCAATAAATCCCATCAAAATCAAACAGATTCCACCTCTTATACACTCATTAGATTATAATTTAATAAAACTTTGGTTTTTCCATTCCTCTGTCGATTTTCAGGGACACTCCGGCACATGTGTGTACACACTCCCTCCCGCGGGCCGTATGCACACATATAAAAGGGAGAATGATGAAGATCTATGGTTTTACTCATCTGACTATGCTGAACGTGCTCCAACTGAGGGTACATCTAAAGTAAGTTAATTTCAACATAGCTATATAACCAAAACAGAGTCCTCTGAGGAATTATATTCAGAATTAGCAAAATATCAGTTGTTTGCTTTAAATAGGAAAAGTAACCAAAATAAAAAATACTTTCCTTAAATTAGGAAATACTCGGTGGTAACCGTACCTTTAATAGTTACTCAGCGCACTAGACAATCAAACATAGCAATCGTAAAACGAGTCGCATTTTTTATTCTCTTATCAGTATTTGCGCTGATTCCACAACCTCTGGTGTCAAGGTTAACCTAAATCACGCTGAAATGCAGTGAAAGCATAGAAAGTGCAGACATCACCTATCATAGAAATCAATCAACACGTGGTTGGCACACTGTACCACTATCAGGCCATGTCACATGGCATCTGGATCACATGTTTGTTGAGACAGTTCCTTTGATTTGAGCTCCGCACACAGGACACTCAAACAAAGCAGTGGTACAGTTGACACAGGTAACCAGGTGAGAGCAGGGAAACAGCAGCATTCCAACCGGGTTATCCAAACACACCTGTGGACGACACAAAGAGATCATGTTTCGCAGAAAATAATAGATCATAACCGTATGGTCACTATCAGTTCATTTGCAGTTCATTAGAGGTTTGAAGTAGATGGAAATTTCCATATGCTCACCAGCTGAACTGAATTAAGTTATATGCCATTAAAGCAAGATAATTATTTGCTGTTCCTTCATCAAGCGCATGGTTTATGATAAAAAAAAAAGTTGAGGTAGAGGCAGATCCTGGCATTTCCAGGTTGATACAGAGGTCATCAAGGCCATCAATAGACACCATTTTTGGAAAGCGGTCCTCATACGAAAGTTAATAAGCTGTAGTACAGTGGTGCTTAGCTTGCTGTATGGGTAGCGATAAATCATTACCTATTCTAGTTGGTAACTCATGGCGGTATAAATCAATCTAAGAATCTTCTTCATCTAGAAGTGCACTGCCATGTTTCCACAATAATTTGTTTCTGTTGGCTATACAGCTGATTGTTTTAGTGTTATCTCTATGACTTTCAGTGAGCATGGCAATAATAATAATGTCATAGCCAACAGAAAATATATTTGAGGCAGATTTTCTCGATCAACGCGAATATATCAGTGGTGTTTGGTTTGGTTGTCTGATTGGTGGTCAGGTAAAGCAGATCACATTCGTCACTGACAAATCCACGCCGCTTTGAGCCATTCATGAGCGTTTGACCTAGTTATATTTTTTATGCGGGAGCTAATCCAGGCCTAAATGCTTATGGAATGCAGAACAGAGTAAGAGAGTATTCACTCTCTACGCGCTCATGCTCTGAAAGTGATAAAGAATGCAGTAAAGGCAAAGGCTTACTTTTCCAGATGTGGTCAACAAAGGTTATATTTTTGTAAGGTTTGCAGTCATCTATTCTTTCAGAGTTGAATGCCTATCAATCAGGTCGTCGCACAATAGGTATATTCGGCGTAATTCCAAATTTGCCTATTGTTAATTGACTTTCGTTATGTCTCAACACTTCTATTGTGCAATGACCTTATCAATGCGCCAAGTGGTAGAATGAGTCATATAACTACCAGGCGTGTATTGACTTCTCAGATAACATGTCAAACTTCCCAAAAGGAGGAATTTTGATGGATTTAAATCTTACCCAAAATACCTGACTGAAACTTGCAATGAATATCTGGCCATATTGAGATCAGCACTTACAAGCTTATAACTCCGAGATGGACATTAGAAGACAAATAGAAAAGATCATGTAGCATAGGTCATAGGTCATATGGGAATTATCTAGCATTGCCAGATACTTAGAAGTGGTGAAGATGTCACAACAGCCGTATCTGTGTCCGCCGGATGTCGTTGAGTTGTCTGTTTCACTTTTATTAGTGGCACGCTCAATTATGCTCAATTGCAGGATGCTTGTGTGGACAATTACTCATTTTATGGAAATGCTGTCCATTTACTCTACATTTCATACTCAGAATATTATTCTCCCACACTACATATGTTGTTTCACGCTAAGCAGAACTGTGATTGTACCAAAGCTGCACCAGCTGCCAAGAGGCACAGCAGGTACAGCTTTGTCACACTATAGTTGTATTGATTTAAAAAAATTTAGGAGTTTTCTCCTCTTTGGAAAATAATTTTGTGACATTCCTAACCATAAGTGACTCATGATCATCGAACCACAGTCAATCACAGTAACAGCAACTTTGATACCATGAATCTCTCCAGAAATGTCAAGCGCTGCAAAAGAAGAATATGCGACTCTACAGTGCCAACATTAACCAAAACATGAGGACAAAATAATATTTTATATTGTTAGATGAATCATAGTGGGGAAAATTGTGGCTATGATGTATTCTCAAAATGTTGATAAACATAACATTGGTAATGGAGGGCAGCGTTAGGCAAACTGTTTTTACCAATAATTTTGTACAACTTTTTTTCTTTCTCAGCTATTCTGTACGATCACTAGAACACTCTTGTATGTTCTCAGCACAGTTTTTCAGAATATATACATAGTATATTGCAACACAGTAGAAGTAAGAGTCATAGTTGAGTTCATGTGCCATAGCGTCAGTTTACTATTTATGTCACATCCCTCAGATACGACCTCTAAATAACCTGAAACCCGCTCTCTGGATTTTCCCAGAGCCGAAATGTTAATGGGAGAAAATCAAGAGGGAAAAGAGGAAAATCTGGAAGAGAGATGGCAAGAAAAATAAACGAAAAAGAAAAGGTTACTGGGAACAGAGCAGAACTGAGAGGAGGATAAAATAATGTAACCAAAATGAGGAGAG
>ERZ1740065.1144-NODE-1144-length-15530-cov-12.278384_pt1 | contig 15530 bp, 11 predicted proteins | sample MGYA00581738_ERZ1740065 | MGnify/ENA primary metagenome ERZ1740065 (study PRJEB43018, sample SAMN04849749) | marine metagenome | isolation source: floating plastic debris | place: Pacific Ocean | collected 2008-09-01 | study: EMG produced TPA metagenomics...
GGGGGGGGGAGAGAGAGAGAGAGAGAGAGAGATGGGAAGAGATAGTGAGAGAGGGGGATGGGGAGGGAGACAAGGAGGGGTATACATACTTGTCTACGTAATACCAACTGGTGAGAGACCTTCTAGCAAATATCACTACAGGCTGCAGCTGATAATTCACAGTAATTGGATTTCCATAGCTCCCTTATTAAGTGCAAATTAAATATAAAAATGTTAGCTGTGCCAATCTAGCCACTGGGCTGTGTGGCCGGGACAGGAAAAATAAAATCCCCATAAATCAAGTAAATAGGCGAGAGCAGCTGTCTTATCTGAGAAGGGCCTTTGTTCACAGCTTATCTGCACTGCTAGTTAGATCCACCCAATAAAGGATAGCAATATAATAAAATAGGAATTATCACCATCATGGCTCACCGACTCACAATGGGAAATACTTAAAAGAAATTATACTAATCTTGACACAAATGCATGAACAAACACTCATAATCAATAGACTGGGCAGTGGGCAATTTAATCTACATCTTTTGCTGAATGACCGAGCAAACGAACGAACTAAAGACAAGCAAACAATAATGTACATTTCCAATATAGCTCGCCACTGGCAGATAAAATACACAACATTCAGTATTCTCAATTGGTCTGTCCTGTGAGCGACTAGCTGAGTGCGATACGGTCAGTCACAGCTATTTGGGTCAACTAAAACTTAGATCAAATATGTGGCAATAGACACTAAAACACCAGCTCGGCATAGATTGACAGGGAATCTGATGAAGACAATACTCTGGCAGCGGCTGGCCGGAGCAGCTGTAGTGGTGACAAGGGACACCAGTGCAATGGCGCGCGGCGTACACTGCTACCAGTTTTATGACTAGCTAGCCTGCGAAATGTTTTGACGTTAGGGCAATATAATTTGTATGATATTTGAGAGACCATTCATTTAACAGTTTAATTTTATAACATGATTGTGGCTTATGCTTACACTAAGATGCTTTTACAGCCCAATCTAATTCTCACACTGAGCGGCTAACGCTGCCAGCGCCCGGCTGCATAATTGATTGTTATTTGTAAACCTGAATTTGATATACTAGAATTTTCTAAAAACTGCTGTTTACACAGCGTCAGGGTCATTTTAAACAGATCTTGTGGCTTGACTGGTCGCAGACAAAAGCTTTGCTAGAGAAATGAATAACATTGTGGCATGCAGATAAAGGCTATAAAGTTACAATTAAGTATTTAGCAGTTTCTTTACCGAATAATTACTGAAATACTGCAATAATGAGTGCTGACACTATGGCACCACCAGCTGACTGCCGCCGTCACGAGCCCACCGCTATTGTGGGATAGCCATAGCTGAATCAACTAGCAGGCACATTTTATTCATTTTTGATGAACCCAATAAAGGAATGGAAGTTTATTTAGTTGACCCTGAGCAATGGAGGCTGTGGCGTTTACATTAGTCTTGTTTACAGAGGGAGTTAAACTACATTTGTGTTAACAAAGACAATATTACTTTTTATGAAGCAAAGGGCCAGCTTATACCTACGATGGCACCTGACAAGCACTGGGCACACAATGGCAGACCAATAGCGACTATGAATAAAGGAAGCGCAAGCTTCAACAAGAGAATCAATAGAGCTTGTTCTGCCTAATTGGGTAAATAGGCTACAATTCTAGCTTATTCTCTACATAATTTATCAGAAATAATAATGTCTGCCGAAGCCTAGTGATCGTGTGAGTGAGCCTGACGCAGCTAGTACTGTGCTATCATTACTATAAGTCAAGCACACTTAATTAACTACAAAGCCAGCCATAAAAAAGATCAGAGATAAAAAACTATATAGAGAAGATCAGATGGTGCCAGTGCAGTCATCATTGCAGTGGGATGTAATAATTACAATCTCTCTCTCTCACGCCGCCGACCAGCCGAATTTCCAACTCCACCAACCGTGGCTATGATACGCTCGGCTGTGTGAAACATTGAGGCGTATAGGTACGTACCATGCAGATGTTGACGCCGGGCTTGCGTCCGCGACGCTCGACATGGCTGCCGTCGCACTTGCTGATGTGCAGCTGCAGCTGATCCTTGGACCAGAGGTTTCGGCCGCACTTGTCGCACTTAAACTTCTCGTCGGCCTTGAGGCTCGGCCGACCTCGCTTGAGCCCGTTGCCGTTACATCTGGTCAAACGAAAAAGTGTGTGTGTGAAGGAAGGAAGTAGGCATACGGCTGCGAGCCAATGAGTCACAAGCCACCACTAGCTGAGGATTTTGCAACATTCCAACCCTCATGGCCAGTGGAAGGTGGCGATTCCAGGAACCCACCTCTCCACATGATTCAGTCTGTCGTGGTTCATACGATTCTTCAGACTCAGGCCGCACTTGGGGCAGCTGGTGATGCCGACACTTGGCCTGCCACGTCTCAGACCTTGACCTTGACACTGCATGATGTGCTTCAGCCTGTCCTCGTGAGATCGATATTTGAGGCTCTGACCACATCTGTGGAGAGACAGGAAAGAATAATGGTAGTGAGTCATCTCGAGTTTAGAGCAGCGACGACATCATTTTCCTGGGTGACAGTTGCCTGCTAGTGCCTGCTAGTGCCTGCTAATGGGTGCTGAGAGGTATAAACACATCTCCAGACTAAACCATCAAAGCACTAAATGATTATGTTTTAGAAAAGCAGAGAGTTTATTTGATGCAATGGTTAATGCGCAGGGTGTGTTTGTATAGATTTCAGGTTTTTCATTGCCGTCATAGCCTGATGATTACACTGTGATTCACTGCCCATGACGACATCCCACAGTTTTTCTATTCAAATCAATACAAGCCGGGAGACAGCCCTCTGTGTTTTATTCAATTACAATAACATTTTTATTGCCGATTGATTGTATATAAATAGTGACCTTCTACTAAATATTTGAAAAGGTTGCTTAGTGACATTTTGATGGAAATATTTTCCCAGCGAGAAACAGTTTATGATAGGCTGCGTGCCATCGCGACAGCCGATAGTATATTCACACAGCAGGCAGATACAATGTCCTAAACGACCACAGCTGAGCAGCCACCAAACGGCACTGAAAACGCATTAGTATAGAGGCAACTGATAGAGGGGCCTGCTATACTTCAAAAACGCCACATAAAAACCATATTTTTTACTCTGCCACACAAAGGAACTAGGTCAGCTACTGGTTGACTAGGAGAAGGGAAAGAATTTGTAAAGCGCTAGCTATAATTAAGGTTATAGAGAAAGAGCAATAGAGATAACGTTAGCCGGCAAACTGCAGTTCTAGGTATCCAGCCTCGGCTAGGCAGCAGCACAACAATGGCAGACCTATCAGAGCTAATCACTCTGGGCAGTAGGGGATGAATAATATACAATATAAAATACACTCATTGCGCCACACGCATATAAAACATCAAACGCATCTCTGTGAAATGGTATTGCGGCGCGCCAGACGAGGCAGCCAGCGAAATGAAAGGATTACTATCTTTTTGATGCTAGATGTTAGTTAGCGGAGCGCGAGAGGCCAGCTACAGCAGATTTAGCATTAATATTATTCACTAACTAGAGAGAGGAGAGACGTTTTATCTCCGCTAAAGCATAATAAACGAACTCATCCTACGATGAATATCTCTCAGGGTGATGAATAAAACAAACAAAAGATATGAGCACAAATCATGGGAAAATCTCTTGTACACACACAATTGAGCAGGGCACGCTGATATAACAGCCAGGCGGAGAAGATAATAAAATAAAATAGATAATTTAAAAGGACGAGAGGCAATGAATGGGGGAGACGCCGCAGCCCAGAGCGTTAGTTAGTAACTAGTACAAAGAGGTGACTCATCATAATTTGCTGGTACATCTCAAGTACTGCGACAGTTTACATCCTTTTAATAAACTTGTAGATGAGAGAGATGAGAATGCCTAATGTCGGCTCAGCTATTCAAGAGGGGCAGAGACACCTAGAGCTGATAAAGCGACTGATAGGTTAGTAACAAGATACATGGGTAATGAAGTGAGGTTTACCTGTCGCAGGCGAGCGCCAGGCTGGGGTTCTGGCTGACCTTGCAGGTCAAGTCGTGAGCTACGAGTTCCGCGTGCTCCTTGAACGCTTTGCCACACTGAATGCACATGAACGCGCCAGTTTCGGGTCCAGGGGGAGGCACGGTGCCGTTGTCGATGTAGGTGGGTGCAAGCGGCATGGTCAGTACCGGAGGCATCGGGCATACCATGCCAGAGGTTGGTACTGAGAGGGCAGCGGCAGCGGCAGCAGCAGCGGCGGAAGACACCACAGTGGTAGTGGCTATGGAGTTGGCTGCAGCCACGGAGGTAAGGAGAGGAGCGGGTGGAAGTGGATGGGCACTGGTGATGGCTCCGTTCAACTCCGCCATGGCTCGGGACACAGGGGTCCGCTGACTGGCAAGCTCTCTCTTTATCTCCATAGCAGAGGGCATAGCGAACGGCTTCATCAAAGAGCCTGCAGAAAAGAGAAAGTCATCAAACTGGAGTGTCAGCATGGGATGGCATTATCATCAAGCAGACCGGCAACGATTAGGGATCACAGTCCACGAGAGAGATCGTAGACTCCAAGGTCGTTATACTCGGCAGTACCTCCCCCCCCACGATACGCCCACCACGGGTTACTTAATCTCCGCCCCTCCACTACTACCAAGTCTAGATTATAGCCGGGTGAGTTACCATTGGTCAGGCTGCTGCTCAGCTCTTCACTGCCTTTCAACTTCTCTTGAAGGCATTGGTTCATCTCCAGCTTCAGTTTCACAGCACTGTCGACCACCTCGACCTGCAGCTGGCAGCGTGAGCATATCTTGCCGTCATGCAGCAGCTTCTTGCCGTTAAACGACACATCGAAGAGCGTGTAGATCTTCTGACGATTCTGCGGCAGTATTGGGTCGGCGAACGCGCTGTCGCAGAACACGCATGTAGCCATGGCAGTGAGGTCAGAGCGACTGTAAACAAGACGATGAATGCGAGCGAATGGAAACTGTTTGTCATGCGAATGAAAAATGATGAAGAGCAGTCAATATCAAGTTGCTTTTCTCTGTCGTTATCTTTGTATTAAAGGCGACTGCGTCTGTGTGCATATAATGTAGAGAAAACCCAAAGAAAAACAACCATATGTGAATAATGCTTTTCCATTGAGGGAGTGCCAAAGCAGTGCCTATTGTTGAGTATTTAAATTATAGTTTATTCATACCGCATGTGACCAGCGAATGAGTAAATAATAAATTAGAATCAGCCGCAGCACAATGAGATCATATTACTTTAGCTGGCCTATTCTATGCATATTAGAGCACAAAGGGCACCCTTACAAAAACGCTAATAGAGGAAAATCATTGTAAATCAAATTTATTCTAGAGCTGTGCGTGGAGCCGGCGCAGGAATTATTTAGCATTTTATTCCCTTATAGTGTTGCTAGAGCTATATTAGCTGGTGCCTTTGTTCCTGTGCTGCACGGCCAACTCTCACTGCTGTAATAACTAGCAGATGAGATGAGACAGGATGCTCCCAAGTCGATACGTCACGCAGGACGATACAACTGGTATTACAGTAAAAACTAAGACTGTAGAGCCAATACAATGCACTAGTGTGTAGCGGAAGCGCGCTGCGATATCACACTGTCTATACTCTTTCCCAATTAACCAGCTGACTGTATTATATTTTGACAAAAAGCAGCTTTTATGCCTCTGCCTGCGTTCGGTAATGAATAACATATACACAACATTAAGTTAAATACTGGTGTTTATTTCGACAGTAAGAAGGAAATAGTCGGCGCAAATTATCAGATTGATCATCAGACTGATTTCAGCGCGGCTGAGGCTGATTCTACTGAAAGTGTTTAGTAACGCGGCAGCGGCGGCAACTCGACGAAGAACTTGCAGTCATAAAACTAGACGACGGCTTTATTATTCTATTTATTACGTTTATCAAGTTGATTATCTGTGTATATAATGGCCGACTGTAGCGGTTTTCAATGGCCCCTGAGCGCATATAAACATGCTCTATCTTCGACTCGCACCAAGTGCCGGGCGAGTTCTTCATAACGTCGTCGACACCGCTCCCTCTCTCTCTCTCAAGTGGCGCGCTGTATCATTGATTTTTCGCCCAAGCGTGATGGCATGAAGAGAGATTAAATTTATAGTATATTATGGTAAAATAAATTATCAGATAATTCGCACGAACGCAGCCGTCCGGAGAGCGCCGGTGCATTGTAACTAGTAATCCGTGTCAATTAGGCATGACGACGGGAGCACCGAAAATCATCGATCATCCTTATAATTCACAAGGCGGAGGAAATTATAAATGAAAACTGAATAACACGCTAGACTAGTGGCATTCTTTGAAGCGTACAGAGTTCTTTATATTACATCCATGGAGACAAAGGATAGAATGACTGTATCGTGTGAGCATAGGCACCGGAACGGCTACAGTGACAAGGTGCCCCCCAGTAGAAGATACTTGTTTACACTGAGCTGGTACTGTCATACCAAAGCGCATCGTGTGGCGATCCAAAAATAAAATGAATTCACAGCCGCTCTAATTACATGGTATAAACATATCAATCAGTATAGTAAAAGCTGCTAACTTCATCTAGGAATACGTGCCAGCCAGACTAGACCCACTGATGACTGCACTGATAATAAATATTATTAGACTAATAACGCCAGCACCTCTCAGGAGTCAAGATAATGGGGCACATGACACTATCAAATACTGGCAACGTCTCACCACATCGTGTCTCAATAGATCATTCACACAGCTGCCTTCAATAGAGATTCATGACAGACGTGACACACAAGGAGGAATCAGTGATATAAACTATACATAATAAGGCCCATCACGCCCCACTCCATAGCTAAGAACAATTAGTAGCAGCCGAACACTAAACGCCCTCCAAAGAAGGCAAGTGGATGTATGTAGCCATACCAAGTCGCTGAACAATCAAAGCTACTCACCAGTATAGGCTGAAGTGATGTGGATTGATTCAAGCTATTGTGCTTTTTTAGAACTGTCTTTCTCGAAATCCGTGTTCACCCCTCAATATCGTCACTCAGAGTATTCAATGAGCTATTCTGACATCCATATACCAGTCTGGATGAATACAGACTCGCCTAGCAATCGCCTAGTACTAAAAAACTGATTATAGAAGAACAGTCATTTAATTCACTAAGAGCCAGCCGTCTCAAGAATGAATCTTCGTACAGTTGCGGTGGGCGGTGCTAGATGACCTCATAGTGCACAAGGTCAAGCTGTTTCGCGCGGTACTATGTATCTATTCGCACCTTATTGGTCTGCGAGATTTACCTTTGCTGAGGGTCTTGGTCGTTGCGTTTCAGTGCATCATGCTGCATTCTGGCTCAGAATGATGCGAACCACATATCAAGGCTGCTATTTCTATTACCAAAATAGTATATTACCAAAGTAGTATGTAGATGTACGTCATATCATATTCCAAGCTGATGCACTCGTGGATAGGCACCATCGGAAGTTCGTGACAGCGCTTTAGAGCTTAAATAAGATGCCTATTGTGACATGTAACAATCAAATTCATGCTCAGTTAGCTAAATAGGAAGACGAACTTATCCTAGGCCTACAGAGAGAGGCTCATTCATCTGGGAGAGAAGGCAAGGCATGAGTTGAGATTCAACCAATCTCCGTGAAGTTGTTCGTCAACACGTGATAGCCTGTTGTAGCGATTATTCTCAAGCTCTGCGATCATTTCATGAAACATATTTTCATTCGGCTGTTCTTATTCAATTAGCCAATCACATAAACTGTATTGTTACGCGTAGTCGCAGATAGCACCTGAATGAATTTTCCGCAGAAAGCTACTTAGCATAGCTCGACTTCCCTTGGTTGCCAGTATACACTGAAATTAGGATGAAGACATTTTCTAAACAGGCATAGCAAAAGAAGCTGGCCAAAATAACATCAATGACGATTTCTCTCGATTGAGTTAGAATGTGAGTATGAAATAATCTATGATTTGCAAAATACTGCAGTTGACATAAAATTTAAGAATCGTTTTCGGTCATTTCCATCTCCTAATGTTATGTTCAGCTGCGATGCATTGTCGAACTGCAGGGCCTTTGATCCTGGGAACCAGATCAGTGATCAAGAACTGGAATCAATGATATTGAAAGAATTGGATGATATCTCGATTGACGATCACTGTGACGATAGTAACAATGATGTGGACGAGAGAATGTATCCAGATGAGTATCAGACTACTGAGCATCATGAGTACCCGGAATTAAAAGTATTATCAGACTATGGAGAATCTTTGATCTCAAAGACTGCTGCATTTGAGGCACAGATACAAGCGTGTAAAGATTTGCTTCAATCTACTGAAGGTTTGTGGTGCTGGTATTAGCTTCGTATTAGTATTGATGGTATTAGTCTTGGTTGATGATATGCTGTTTACATCATAGCTCAAAATGTGACCAGACTGTAGATAATCATAATTCGTTAGCTGTCTTTAAAACATGTTGAATTGATTTGCTATACATTATGTTCAATTACTTGTAGCAAACATTGCTTCTAGTCGCCTGGCAACACAAGCATCCATTGCTGAAGATGGATGTCAAGATGAGCAGTATCATCTCAAGGTAAAAATTCCTTACAAATGCTACTCTCCTGATTCAAGTGTCGATGATAAGTAATCTTATTATTTTATGTAGCTGCTGAAGGAAATTGAAGAGGATGATGAGAGAGAAGATACATTTTCTTCCAATGGAGAAGATGAACAGGATGTTGATCTCTACCCGTCCGAAGATATGGCGTCTAGTATGCAATATGTTCGACTAAATAATCTGCAGTCATCAGTTTTTTTTACACTGATGTCATTATTGGTCATTACGTGTTTCATAGAAGGGGGTTCACAGGAGACGAATGTGGAAACACACGACCTTCCAGAATGTGATGTTGAATTGAGCGCCAATCAACATGACGATATCATGCAACCAGAGCTGGCCTTAGTACCTTATGATGAAAACAAGATCAGAATGTTGGAAAAGCGAGCATTTCATGAATTGAAGACATTGCAAACTAGACAGGAGAAATTTATGGAGAGATCTAAGGAGGTAAGTGTTGCAGAAATACCAATTAGATAACTATGTCTATGTCTTTGTCTATGTGACTGTTTCCTTTCCACTTGGTCGTTCATTAATGCAATGAATCTCTATGACAGGAGTATGATATGGTAGACCAATTGAGACAAGCCAATGATGATCTGAGGGAGAGGGAACGTGGTGAACGGCTAGCTGCTGTACGCCAGGAAGAAGAAAAGATCAGAAAGGAACTGAGGGAAAAGGATGAGAATCTCCAAGCGGTGATGCAACAGAATGAGCAAGCAATGAACAATATCACGAAAGATTTTGAGGTGAGATGAGATCATTGAGCTGAGCTGAGCTGCTTACACATCCCTCAACTGAAATTCTGCTGCTGTTTCTGCAATAGGAGCAGATCTATGCTCTGGAGAAGGAGACGCAGAAGGAACAGCGTAGATGGAGGAGAGAAGTAGAGCTGGTCGAGGAGCGGAGGAAGACTTTAGAGAACAAGTCCGCAACTGTTATCCAGTCGTATTTCAGAGGTCACAGGTAAGCTCTCTATGTCTGTCTACGTCTATGTCTGTGTACGTATATGTCTGTCTATGTCTATGTCTGTCTACGTCTATGTCTGTCTACGTCTATGTCTGTCTATATCTGTGTCTGTCTACGTCTATGTTTGTCTACGTCTATGTCTATGTAGTGTCTGTGGTTAGTTTTATCTCGAAACTTGACATCTTGAATCTTTGATAGAGTACGGTGTCTGTATCAAGATGAAATCCAGCAGCGAGTGTCCCAAAGATTAGCAGAGTTGCAGATGACCAAAGTTCAGCTTGCACAAAGACGGATTGATAAGATCAAAGAGGAAGAGCAGTTGCAGGTTAGAATTTTTCAGCAAGCCTGCATATTTTCTAAGTCCACTTGTTGAGTTATTGTGTCTTGCTTCAGGAGGAGGAGCGGCAAAGGATTGAGAATATGAAAAAGCAGGAGCTGGAAATGGAGAGACTGGAAGAGGAAGAGAAAAAGAGGAAAGCAGAAGAAGAGAAAAGACTTAAAAAGGAGCTGGAAGAAGAAAGAAAACATCAACGTCAGGAAGAAATGCGTATTGAGAAAGAAAAGAAAGAAGCAGAGGCTAAGTTAAAGATGCAACAGCGGGAAGAGGAACAGAAGAGAGCGCATGAAGAAAAGATACGCGTTGAGATGGAGAAAAAGGAGGCTGCAGCTAAGCTTAAAAGAGAGCAGAAAGCAGAGAAACAGCGACAGCGTGAGGAGCAGGCGCGTTTGCTGAAAGAGAAGCAGGAGGCTGAAGCTAGATTGAAGATGGAGCAGGAAAAGAAACAGCAACAAGAAGAGCAGGACCGTCTTCTGAAGGAGAAACGAGAAGCAGAGGAAAAGTTGAGGAAAGAACAAGAAGAAGCCAAGAAAGATGAGCACGCTGATAAAAGTCAATTGCCAGATAGTAAGGTGGAAAAAAGTAAAGCCACAGTTGCAAAGAGCCAAGAGGAGATGCTGAGCACTGAGTCGGATGTCAAAGGGAACACAGTCAGTAATTCTAAGTCTGATCTTGATGACGGGCTCCGTCGTCAGCAGCCAGAGGAAAATGAGGAACGGCGTCTGAAACTTCCAGCAGCCACAGACGGTATGGTTGCTGGTGATCATGGGGATCAGGCCAAGGTCATTGAATCTAGTCATCATTCTCCGGCTGCAGCAGACAATCAAACCGAACTAGAAGCTAGTCCGCATGAAGACGGTGATCTCACCGTTTCTCGGTTAGTTCTCATAACAATTTTATATATTTACTCAGCTCAAACTTAAATTTAATCCAGCCTTATCTGGCTGTGATAGGAAATCTATTCAAAGGGCACCTGGCAGACACCTAATAGATTGATGTTGGAATCGTATGACTGTCATTGTCACCTTGTGTCAGTTTCAGCACATAGTTATAACCTCGCTATCATTGACTCATGCTGCATGAAATCATTCTCTCACGAGTTTGTCATCCATGTTAACAGTGGGAAAGCTCGGTCCGGTGAGTCGGACTCCGAGAGGCTGGCTAAGGAGCAGAAGATCAGAGAGTACAAGCAGTGGGCAGAGACAGTCAAGACATCCAACCGATCATCTGGTAATAGTGATTCCAAAGAAGCAAATATTTCTTCTTCACAAGTTAGTGTTTCTCAACTCATCGCCAAAATGGAAGAACGGCGGAGGAGGTGGATGCAGGAATGCACGCCGTGGAGGTAACTCTCATAATAAATCTTGAGACAAAATTACAACATATTTCTCACCTTTTAATGTTAGATTGACTCTTTTAGTCGTACATCATCTATGCTTACTAGCAAGCAATACAAATCTCACAAGGTGACGAATAAGACGAATTCAGCCGCTCTCAGACAAGAGCCGATTAGTAATAACCTGATATTAGACCAAGCCAAGGTGTCCGCTCTTTCACTGGTAAGTCAAGGCAGTCTAATCTTCACCGTGTCGTATGCGTCATGAGCTGCAGCGTTTCCTGTTTTGCGTCAGGTGGAATGCGTGCAGCTGAGAGATCTACCCGGCTCCACTCTCCAGACTCTGGATTCCTGCCGACGTCTGCAAGCCATCTCATTGGTCCACTGCGGCGTCACACGAATCGACTCTTTGGACAATTCTACCAAGCTGCTGTTCGCTCATTTAAAGGTTTTAATCACTCAGCCAGCAGCTGATCGTGGCAGTATACGTCTGCGTAGTTGTTTTTATTACTCCACTCCAACCTGTCATCGTGTCTGTCATCGCGTCTGTCTCGCAGAATGTGATCATCTGTTTTTTAGAACAATGCCATCGAAGGGGTGCAGCTGGCCAGTGCCACCATCTCCTATCTGAATCTATCAGGCAACAACTTGACGAGCCTGAGGGGATTTGAGGCCTGCGTCAACTTGAGATACCTGAACATGTCTCATAACAAAATAGCTAAAATGGGTGTGTATGTGTGTGTTAGTGGATTCGATTTTATCGTTTTGCTGTAGATTTATCAGTGATCGTTCTAGCCGTGGTTTCAATTGACACCCAACAATTAATTCTTGAAAATGTGTGCGTTTCTACTGATATACAAGTGGATAGGACGCCATAAATCTAACGCTTCTCTCTTACTGTCTTCGGTTTTTGTATAAATTATCTTTGGCCCAGGCCGTTTATTATCGTATTAGCTTGACATTTTTAATGCCACTCTACTCTGTTGCCACGGTTACGCTGTGGCCGAGTGAAAATCCGAATTTTTAATTTTGTATGTAAATGACGGCGGGGGAAGCTGTTCAGGCGAAACATGACCACCAATTCTTTGGGATTCCTGTGGGTTCTCTCTTTATGATGCAGCAGATATGGACATATTTCAAGTGTTCCACTTTTGTTTTGTCTAATGTAGATTAGCGAGCGTTCCTGTTGTAGGTAATGTCGGGTCCCTCCGGCATCTGCACACGTTGGTTATTTCTCACAATGAGTTGATAAGTAGCAGAGGCATTAATGAATGTGTCAACCTACAGTCCATCGACCTGGGCCACAATCACCTCACTGCCATTGATGACATCACCAACCTCGGTCTTCTGAGGAAGCTGCTAGCTTCCAGCAACAATATCATGGAGGTACGTCTGACTTTATGGTAGCCAATGTCTGACATCTGCAGCTCCGCGTCTGTAGCTCGAAATCTGCAGCCTAAGGTCTGCAGCCGGACATCTCTGGCCCAACGTCTGCGGCGTTGATGTTTGCTGGCTTTGTTGAAGTTCTCACGATTTCTGGGAGCCGTGAACTGAGATTATAAACTCTGCATTCTCACAAATATTTCTTATTAACATAAATCTTTAAGTAGAAGAAGGGCAGGTAATAAATTTGAATATATTTATATTCCTCATTAGATGTTTTCCGAGCTGTAATGGCCGGCTACCTATGCTCTGTCGCATTGACAGGTACACTTAAAACTGATGAAATATTAGTCAATGGCGCCTGATTCGCAGACAATAGGCGGCATTGCTAGAAATCACCCTCTCTCCTGCTTTGATGCTCAGCAAGTTTATGCAACTGCAGGTCATGTGGTGCAACGCTATGCAGATCAAATGTCGAAAAATCTTAATCACGATATCAACTTATTCTAATCTATTGAATACCTGTTGGTCATCGTTCCATGAGCCAACGCCAATCACACATCAGGCTCAGCTGGTGCGTTGATAGTTAACACACTCTTATGAAAGTTTTATGAAAGTATGACATTTTGAGCTGTCTGATGTTTTGACTTTCGCCGTCTGATTCTAGATCCCCAGGTTGAGCAACTGTGTCCTCCTTCATACTCTTTCATTGGACGACAACAGCATATCAAATGTTGGGGGGCTGGCGTATAGTTGGTTGCCCACCCTGACACACGTCGATTTGTCTCAGAACTCAGTATCGACCCTGCAGCCGTTACACGGCTGCTTCTTTCTGAGAGATTTGGATCTGAGTCATAACCAGCTAGTGGGTGAGTGTGCGCCATTGTACCGCCAACTGACCACTGTGACCGCTTCGCCTGTAGACGGTCATTCTGTCTGTAACAGACTGTCAGAATGTCTACGACGGACTCAAGTTCTGTCCTCGAATTCAGAGCCTCAAGATCAGCGGGAATCCGCTAGGCGCCAATCCAGCCAGCAGGTGGGTGTGAGACCTCTTAAATTCTCTCAACTCTGATCGACTGTATTCTTGTCTTCTATATGGCTGATTTTGGAGTGCAAATACATTCCCAAAATCTTTGGAATGTGTTTAGATATTGAAAGTGACTAATATCTTGCTATTGAATGACCTTGTATTTATAGGTCAAGGATATTGGCGAGTTTCCCTCATGAGATCAGGCTGGACGATGACACGTATCACAAGAATGTCAGCATTGCTGACCTCAATGTAGACGCAGCCAAGCTGTCCTGTCAAGCAGAGAAGAAATTTGCTGAGTTGGAGAAGGATTACAGCCGAGTTATTGAGTGAGATTTTCTCAGTTGGGCTGATGTGTCCCTGTATGCTCATAAGTCATTCCCTCGCCAAAGCGCCATACAGCTGAACAAGTGGGGTTTCATGAAGTAAAAGTTCCTTGCTGTATCGTTGATCTATATATCATCATGCACAAAAAACTTCCTCAGTCATTTTGACCATCTAACCCTGTAGAGTTTATTGCGTTTCAGCTTCCCAACTCTGTAGCCATGTAGTTTGTTAGCAAGGGAGGGTAATAGAACAGCATCGCTCGCCAATGAGCTCTTAGTTTGCTGAAAGCCGGTCATTGACATTTGGATGGCTTTAAATATTTCAGAGAGAATTTAGCCTCACTTCCATGCTCAAACTCGGAGCTGGTGAGTCAGGTCGGGGAGCTGGTCGCGTATTACATTGCAGCACATACACTCGCGGAGAACGTACGCTACGCTCACGAGTATGGGTCCACTGACTTTGATGGTGCTCCGTCGTCCACCGTGCAGACGTCCAAAAATATGTTTGAATCAAAACTGGCGCAGGCTGATGGCCATTTGTCTGCTGTCAATGGCGAAGATAAGAAAACTTCAAATCACCGTGGCGAAGACGACTCCGACGCCAAGGACCTATTTGAGAGAAGGTATTGAGCGGTTTCGAAGTACATATGTCGCCATTGAGGTAGTGAAAGTGGATGAGAGCGAAGCTTATTCCTCATCCATCATCTGCAGACTCAGGGCTAAACTCAATTCCACACCACTGAAGGTCAGTGAGGAAAACCTGAGGATCATTAAAGAGTCAAGGTCACCTCGTGAACCGGCCAATGAGCTGCCAGCTAGCATTCCTACCATAAAACCCATTCAAATAGAGAACGGTACAAACTCTGTTGTCAACGCCGCGGCAGCTAAAATCCAGGTAAGAACTACAGCTGAGCAGGTATATTCTTGAGAGCAGATATTTTTAGCTCACTGTGACGTGAAAGTGTGACGTGTTATGTCATCATCAGAGTAATCATCAGAGTAATTTTTTCACTAGACTTTCAATACATGGATCAATGGTTTTATGTAAACGGTTTACATGAAGATTTCTTTACTCATGTGTACACGGTTTGAGACCCATCATTCAACTTGATCTTTGCATGAAGTGTAAATCATAGTTTGGTATAAGCAGCGGCAGCAGTAGTAGTATTGGCAATGGTGGCACTAGCAATGCTGATACTCAGTTATAGAGGTAGTGGTGGCTGTATATGGTAGGTATATGATTCCATGCAGGTTTTTCATAGTAATTGTATAGTATTGTAATAGTACAATACTGGTCTTAATTTCACTCGCTGGCAATTGCTGAGATCAGAGTATTGAGAAAGAAGAAAAGATTTAGAATCCGTCATGGAACAATTATATTACTTTATAGTTTGTTATAATTGTGCATTTAGAGTGTGCAGTATGATTTAATGTTTATATCCTCCTGTGCTGATCCGCCTAAACCCACCCCGTCTTGCCCCATCCCGTCTCGCCCC
>ERZ1740065.1145-NODE-1145-length-15528-cov-8.950753_pt1 | contig 15528 bp, 10 predicted proteins | sample MGYA00581738_ERZ1740065 | MGnify/ENA primary metagenome ERZ1740065 (study PRJEB43018, sample SAMN04849749) | marine metagenome | isolation source: floating plastic debris | place: Pacific Ocean | collected 2008-09-01 | study: EMG produced TPA metagenomics...
GACGCACAACCCCGAGTATTGTTGGTTTTGGCAAAAACGGAGAGCGCTTAGTTGGTCAACTAGCCAAGCGGCAGGCGGTAACCAATGCAGAAAACACGGTTTATAGCATTAAGCGGTTTATTGGTCGCCGTTGGGATGATACAGAGTCTGAGCGGTCTCGCGTCCCCTATGTCTGTGTATCAGGGCGGGACAATACGGTAGACGTCGAGGTGCGTGGTACAACCTACACACCCCAAGAAGTGTCCGCCATGATCTTGCAAAAGCTCAAGCAAGATGCCGAAGCCTACCTGGGTGAAGAAGTTACCCAGGCCGTGATTACAGTACCGGCCTACTTTACCGATGCCCAACGCCAAGCGACTAAAGATGCCGGCACCATTGCTGGCCTCGAAGTCTTGCGCATTATTAATGAGCCGACGGCAGCGGCCCTTGCCTATGGTCTAGACAAACAAGAGCAAGAGCAGACCATTTTGGTATTTGACTTAGGCGGCGGAACCTTTGATGTTTCGGTGCTGCAGCTGGGTGATGGCGTTTTTGAAGTGAAGGCGACCTCCGGAAACAACCACTTAGGGGGCGATGATTTTGATAACAGCATCGCCGAGTGGATGATTGAAGCTTTCCGTGAGCAAGAGGGAATTGATCTCTCTGCTGATCGCATGGCCCTTCAGCGGATTCGTGAAGCTGCCGAAAAGGCCAAGATCGAACTGTCGTCAATGCAAACGACCTCGATCAACCTGCCGTTTATTACTGCCGATGAGGCGGGGCCAAAGCATTTAGAGATGAGCCTGAGCCGTACTCAGTTTGAGCAGCAGGCAAAAGCGCTCATTGAGGGGACACTTGAGCCCGTTAAGCAAGCCATTAAAGATTCTGAGTTATCTCCTGAAGAAATTGACAAAATCTTACTAGTGGGAGGCTCCACCAGAATTCCTTCGGTACAATCTGCCATTGCCGAATTTTTTGGAGGGAAATCGCCGGATCGTTCCGTCAATCCAGATGAAGCCGTGGCTCTGGGAGCCTCGATTCAGGCCGGCGTCTTGGGTGGCGAGGTTAAGGATCTGCTATTGCTGGATGTTACTCCTCTGTCTTTAGGAATTGAGACCTTGGGTGAAGTCTTTACGAAGGTCATTGAGCGCAACACGACGATTCCGACCAGCAAGACTCAAATCTTTTCGACGGCAACCGATGGTCAAACCTCCGTTGAGGTGCACGCTCTGCAAGGCGAACGAGCGATGGCCAAAGACAACAAGAGCTTAGGCAAATTCCAGCTGGCGGGGATTCCACCGGCACCTCGCGGGGTACCTCAGATTGAAGTTTCCTTTGAAATTGATGCCGACGGCATCTTGCAAGTCGCGGCCCGCGATAAAGGAACTGGCCGGGCTCAGAGTATTCGCATTACCAATACCGGTGGTCTCAGCTCCGATGAAGTGGAAAAGATGCGCTCAGATGCCGAGAACTTTGCGGATGAAGATGAGCGGCGGCGACAGGTCGCTGACCTGGTCAACCAAGCTGATAGTCTCCTATACAGCTATGAAGCGACTTTACGTGACAACAGCGATTTGATGGATGCTACCCTAAGAACTTCGGCAGAAGAAAAGGCAGCTGAATTGAGAGCAGCGATGCAAGACAAAGCGATCGCACCTGAGGACTTGCGCAGTGCCATGGAGGGACTGCAACATTCACTCTTCACCATTGGTACCACCCTGTACCAGCAATCTGAAGAAGGTGACGACGTCGTCGATTTTAACGTTGATGTCCCCCCTGAGGAGGACAACGAAACGATTTCCCAACCCCTAGAGTTTGCCGAATCAGAAGCGGCTGATCTGGATGATCGTGGTGATAGCGTCGAGCCAGGTAATGGCGTCGATCTAGATGCCACGATCACGGCTGACTACGAGGCCATTGACTAAGCTACTCTAGTTTGAGGGACAGGTTATCTGCTCAACTGAGGCGACGTCCCATAGAATAGATAAATGTATCGTAATGTTGATTCAGCGTTGGCAATAGACGTCTATGGCCCGTGATTACTATGAACTGCTGGGTGTTTCTCGTGGCTCAGACCAGGAAGAAATAAAGCGAGCTTACCGCCGCCTCGCCCGCAAATATCATCCTGACGTCAATAAAGAGGACGGGGCTGAGGAAGTTTTCAAGGAAATCAACCGCGCCTACGAGGTGCTTTCTGAGCCTGAAGTGCGAGCTCGGTATGATCGCTTTGGCGAGGCCGGTGTCGGCAGTGCGGCAACTGGAGCAGGTGGCTTTCAAGACTTCTCGGATATGGGCTTTGCTGACATATTCGAGAGTTTCTTTGGGGGCTTTGGCGGCACGGGCCAAGCGGGTGGGCGGCGACGGGGACCGACCCGTGGCGATGACCTCCGGCTAGATCTAAAGTTGGGCTTTAAGGAAGCAGTTTTTGGTGGCGAAAAGGAAATCAAGATCGGCCATCTAGAAACCTGCAATACCTGCAATGGTTCTGGTGCGAAGCCTGGCACCCGCCCCGTCACCTGCAGTACCTGTAATGGTAGCGGCCAAGTTCGACGGACGACCCGCACACCATTTGGTAGTTTTGCCCAAGTATCGGCCTGTCCGACCTGTAATGGCACCGGCGAAATGGTCGAAGAGCGCTGTGAGACCTGTGGTGGTAGCGGTCATCGTCAAGAAAGTAAGAAGCTCAAAATCACAATTCCAGCCGGGGTTGACAATGGCACTCGACTCCGCGTATCGGGGGAAGGGGATGCCGGTCAAAAGGGTGGCACAGCTGGTGATCTCTACGTATATCTCTTTGTAGAGGAAGATGCTAGCTTCCAACGCGATGGGGTCAATGTCCTATCAGATTTGAAGATTACTTACCTACAGGCCATTTTGGGAGCCAAGATTGAGGTCGACACCGTTGATGGCAAAGTCGATCTCGAGATTCCTGCAGGCACTCAACCCAACACCGTCTTGACGTTGGAAAACCATGGCGTGCCGAAGTTAGGGAATCCGGTCAGTCGAGGCGACCATTTGATCGCTGTACAGGTTCAAATTCCGACTCGGTTGAAGCCCGAAGAGCGGGAAATGGTTGAAAAGCTTGCCGAAATGCGCGGCGATCGCGTGAGTAAGGGTGGGGGCATTGAGGGATTTTTAGGAGGGCTGTTTCGCGGATGAGTGACGTTCTCCCTAACCCTGTTAACGACTCTATGGCACCCACCCAATCACCCGATGTGGTGTTGGATCTCCGCAACACGCCTTGCCCGATTAATTTCGTCCGCACTAAGCTGCAGCTGCAGCAAATGGCAGTTGGTACTTTGCTAGAAGTTTGGATCGATGCGGGTGAACCGGTGGCCCAGGTACCTGACAGCCTTAAGATGGAAGGCTATGGCATCGAGCAGTTGATTGAGCAAGACGATTACTACGCGCTACAGGTGCGTAATTCTCTGGCATGACCCGATGACGACTCCTTCCTTTGCGGGTCAACCAGCCGAGCCGGGAACGCTCTGGGGCACGGTTACAGCAGTACAGGCCAACTATTATTCAGTGAGCCTAGATGGGTTAGTGTCCTTCGGCGAGACGCTGGATAGCGTTGCAGACATTCCCCCAACTTTGCTCTGTACGCGCCGAGCCCGGCTCAAAAAAGTAGGTCAGCAGGTCATGGTGGGAGATCGCGTCCAGGTTGAAGATCCTGATTGGGAAGGAAGACGAGGGGCGATTGCAGCAGTTTCACAGCGACAAACGCAGTTAGATCGGCCGCCAGTTGCCAATGCCAATCAAATCTTACTGGTCTTTGCCGTCGCTGAACCCGACTTAGATGTTCACCAACTCACTCGGTTTTTGGTTAAAGCCGAGTTAACCGGGTTGGATATTTGTCTGTGTCTCAACAAATGTGACCTCTTAGAGGCCGATGCTCAAGCCACTTGGCAGGCGCGTTTGCGCAGGTGGGGCTATGCCCCGGTAATGATCAGCGTGAAACAAAGTCTCGGTCTACCCACCCTTGCTGACGCCTTAAAAAATCGCATCACAGTCGTATCCGGCCCTTCTGGCGTGGGCAAGTCAAGTTTGATCAATCGACTTATTCCAGCAGCCGAACTCCGGGTCAGTGCAGTCTCTGGCAAGTTGGGCCGGGGTCGTCACACGACTCGCCATGTCGAGCTGTTTGAACTCCTGACTGGTGGACTCCTGGCGGACACACCGGGCTTCAACCAACCTGACATCGCCTGTGCGCCACAAGCGCTCGGAGAGTGTTTTCCAGAAATCCGCGAGCGCCTGCAAAATCACCGTTGTCAGTTTACCGACTGCCTACATCGAGCAGAGCCAGGATGTGCCGTGTCCTCCGACTGGGAGCGCTACCCTGACTATTTACAACTACTGGATAACTGTGTAACGCAAACGCAACTGGCCCATGATTCTGCCGACCCGGAAGCCGCCTTCAAAATCAAAATCACGGATGATGGCCAAATTCAGCACGAGCCGCGCCTATCCCCTAAAAAGTATCGTCGAGTTTCTCGCCGCAGTCGCAAGCAATCGTTGGAAGACCTGAGATACGAGCTAACAGATAGCATCGACAATCTTGAAGCTCTCGAGGAAGAAGACATCGATATTGATTTCTAAAGACATCCATTGGCGGGAAGTGGCCAGGCCAATGAACCAATGAAGCCTCCATATCTCCCTAAACAAATCCGTCTCAAAAAGTACAGACATCAGCATAATGAAACATGGGATCAGTCGTTTTTTGCTCATCGCTGCATTGCTCACAGCCGCCTGTAACGGTGAATCGTTTTCAGGAGAAGTATTTTCTTCAGAGACTGGGGAATTTAGCGTCGAAACCCCCGCGCCATTTGAAGAAACTCAGCAAGCAGTCCAAACGCCCGTCGGCCCAGTCGAAATTCACACCTTCACAGCGGAAGCAGAAAACTCAGCCTATGTGATTGCCTATTCTGACTATCCCTCAGCCATTGTCGAGGAGACCTATCCGCAAGCTCTATTAGACAGTAGCCGAGACGGCGCTGTGACGAACTTGGGAGGCATATTGCTCAGTGAAGAAGTGGTGGAAATCGACGGTTATCCGGGGCGATCGCTCGTCATTAGCACGGGCGCAGAAACCGATGAGCCCGCCACAATCAGTTCGCGCATCTATCTAGTGGATAATCGCCTCTACCAAGTCTTAGTTGTCATTCCTGAAGGAAAAAACGTCGAAAAGGCCGCTTCAGGGTTTTTAGAATCCTTTGCGCTGGAATAACGCTGACTCGATACACTCAGCTTTAGAAATCCTGGAATGTCACCTCAGAGATCAGCCTGAAATCACTGTCAACAATTGCGGTACGGATACCGATTAGTCCATACCGTTCGTTTGCAAGCATGAGGAAGTCTCCTATGACGGATCCTGCAGACGCGGGTTATTGGGAGGCGGGGGTGGCATCTGTTCTGTGTCAGGGGTCGACGGCAGATTGAAACTGTCCGGGGAGTCTTCCGGAATCCCCTTAAGCGCTTCGAGCACCTCTGGTGGCAATCCCGCCAAAGCGGCATCGCTGTCACTCAGATCTTCTGGCTGATCAGGCACCGCAGAGGAGGCTAAACTCTCACCCTCAGGGGACGACATGGGCGGTGCCTCCGTCACCGATGGCGGAGATGTCCTAGCGGCGGGTCGCATCGACACCGTTGGATCGTTACCGAAAAAGGCTGCCATGGGATCCGTGACAGAAGCGGCATCAGCAGGCTCTTCAGCACTCGGAATATCAGAATCACCTGCCAGAATCGCCATCACTTCGGGAGGAACGTCAATCGGCGCAGTGACCGGAGCATTCGGATCAGGTGACTCAACCTCGGCAGGCAAGTATTCTACAGATTGCAAAACCTCTTGTGGCACTGAACCATCCGTAGGCGCGATCGCGGGATCTGTGACCTCGCTCGTCGGTGTAATCGGAGCGCTAGGCGTTGATTCTGCTGGCGAGATGGGGGGATCGACAGGGGGCAGGCGATCGATTGCGGCCAACAAATCGGCAGGAATATCATCATCCGTCCCCGGGGTTGGGGTTGGCTCAGCAGGAATAATGCCAATGGGACCGATGGGGCCACTGGGGAGGGGTGGAGTTGGTAATGGAGTGGGTTCTGGGGGCGGGGTAATCAGAGCCGGGCGAGGCTGCGGTTGCATGGTGGGCGGTGGCGCAGTTGGTCGCATCGCGCCTACCCCTGGTGTGGCCGAGCCAGGCGTCACTGGAGGAACGGCAAAATCGCTGTCATTGAAGTCATTGCTGCTAAAGTCGCTGTCACTGAAGTCCGTTGGGGGATATCCCGTTGTCGCAGGCATCTCATCAACGGGCGTCCCCAACTCAATCGGGATATCTTCGCTAACACCGCCTAGAGAACCGGCTTTAGCAAAGGCGTTACGAGCTTCTGCATCGCGTCCCATTTTTTGCAGGGCTTTGCCTTTGCCTTGCCAGGCAGCGGCCAGGTTAGGATTCAGTTCAATGGCCTTATCAAAGCAAAAAAGCGCCTCGTCTAACTGTCCCTTTTGCACTAGAACGTTGCCTTTGCCGATCCACGCAGCGGCCTCATTGGGGTCCATTTCCAAGGCGCGGTTAAGGCTCTGCAAAGCGTCCTCGGTGCGACCTAAGTTAGCAAACGCGGTCCCCCGGCGAGCAAGCCCTCGGGCAATCACCGCACTTGCTCCAACCAAAGCCGTGCCAGCAGCGGCGGCCTTCAAGCGTTCAATATCAGCTAGTTCGATCGACTTATTAAAGCGATCTAGAGCCTCTTGATAACGGCCCGCGTTGCCAAGGCTGACTCCTTCAGCCAGGGTTTGCTTAGCCCGCGCCAAAGACGCATCCAGTGAACTGCTGGCAGCTTGGGGGCTAATACCCGACACCTCGCTGCGATCTGGGTCAGGACTCGTAAAGTCAGTATTGGTGAAATCGTTACTGGCAAAGTCAGTATTAGTGAAATCAGTGTCAGCATCGGTGGCGTCACCGGGCAGTAGGCCAACCGCATCCTCCTCAAAATCATCATCTTCGTCCTGGCGGAAGCTGCGGAGCAACCCCAACAGCAGTAACCCGAGGACAGCGACCGGAATAATCCAAAGCACCTGGGGCGGCAGCCGCTGCAGGCGTTGCCAGAGGTCTAACAGCTCGGGAGGAATGCCAGCAGCTTCGGAGTCCGCCGTCTCAGCTTCTGTAGTGGGAATGGGAATTGTTTGACCAGTACTATCACGCAGTTGGGGCGCTTCTCCCGCACTCACTACTAAGCGCTGTCCATCGGGGGTAAAGGCCAGAGCATCAATGGGTGCACCCACATCAGTGAGCGCTGGGCCGACGGGCACTCCTTCCCCAGATAGGTATTGCAGGGAACCAGTCTCGTCACCAACGGCCACACTGGTACCGCTAGCATTGGCAGCGATCGCCGTCACGGGGCCGGATACCGGGAGGGGTTCACCCACGGGAGCCCCGTTCACATCCCACTGACGCACAGTACCATCGGCCCCCCCCGAAAAAATCACCCCGTCGGGTTTAGCGGCTAGCGCCTGAACCGCACCCTGGTGACCGGTCCACGGCTCACCCTGGGGCGTGCCATCAGCGGTATTCCATTGGCGGATAGTCCCGTCCTTTGACGCCGTCGTGAGCAGGGTGCCATCAGGATTCAACACCATATCGCGCACAGCATCTTCATGTCCGGTGATGGGGGCACCGATCGGGTTACCCGTATCGTCCCAGAGCTGCAGAGTGCCGTCGGCACTGGCGCTAATGAAGCGGCCATCGGGCTGAATCGTCAGGCTGGTCACTGGCCCATTCCCGGCATTGATCGGGTCCCCGATGGGTGTCCCTACGGCATCCCACAGGCGAATGGTGCCATCCGCGCCACCGCTAATCAACCGTTGACCATCTGCACTAAAGGCGAGCGCGGTAACTGGGCCCGTATGGGCCGCAACGGGCTCGCCCGCTGGGGTGCCGTCAGCGTTCCAAAAGTTTAGATTCCCGGCGCGATCGCCAGTCACAAAGCCTTGACCATTGGGACGCGTGGCTGAAACTTTATCGGGCAAATCCGCCGCGGCCACATCCGCCGCCTCAGCAGCCTTAGCTTGGGCCACAGTTTCTTGCCCTTGGGCATTGGTGGCAAGGGCGAGGAAAGCTTCGACTTCAATGGGCAGGGTGTCAGTGCCGCGATAAACGTAGTTACGCGGCTGGGAGTAGGGATAGCGGGGATCATCCGGCAGCGTGCCATGCATAGACAGCACGCGTACGTTATCTTGACCGATCACCTGGCTAGCAATGGCATAGCCAATGCCGTTATCCCCCAGTGCCTCAACCACCTCCGCAGTACTGTCGTTGGGCACCTGTGTGACGTTATCACCGGTGGTGAGATCACCAGCAAAAATCTCGTAATTGCCCAGGGCAGCACGGGTGTCACTGGTTTCTGGACGATCAACCAGTCGAATGGGCAAGTCAGGACCGCCGAGTTCAATCCAGTTGGTAATTTCACCTCGAAAGATACGGACAAGGTCGGCTGCTTCCAGCTGATCTTCAAAGGGGTTATCGGCACCCACAATGACAGCGACCTTCTCACGACTGATCGAGACTTCCCGCAAATTCTGAGCCAGCTGCTCTTCTGTGAGGGGACGACCGATCGCCGCCAGATCAGCGGTGCCCGTTTGCAAATTGGTCACGGCAATGTCGGAGGGTCGCTCAGCCAACGTGACACTGGTATTGGGATAGGCAGCTTGGAACTGTTGGATCAAAGCCTGAGTAATCACCGCCATGCTAGACGAGCCTTCGATGGTGAGATTGATACCCTCTGGCAACTGCTCAGGCTGGACAAAGCCGGCTGGGGCTTCGGCTGGTGTATCCGCTGGGGCTTCAGGCGAGACCTCTGGCAGCGCGTCAGGATTATCGACGGCATCCGGATTATCAATGTCCAGTTGAGCCAACCAGTTCCCCGAACGAGAGGCCGCCATCGCTGGCGGAGCCAGGCAAGCCACCACTAACAGCCAAACAAATAATGAGCGATTTCGCACCATGACCATTCCCCAATACTCCTCACCAGTGATCGGATGAAGATCATCTGGCTATCGTGCCAACGTCCTGTAACAGGATTTTCCGATAAGGATACTAAGGATATGAGATTTCGAGTGCGAGAAATTGCAATCTTTCGTTGCGAATTACCACCATCGCGATAGGTTAGGGTCGCAGTTAGCGGTTGAAGCGCGCGCGAGGAGGCGTTAAACAGTTGATTAGCCACCAACTCACAAACAAGATTGGGCTGGCAATAGTTGCCGTGATGACGGGTCTCATGATGGGGCCACTGGTTGCGATCGCCGACACCCCGGAAACCGTGACTGACTCAGATGAGGCTGAAGACACAGCCCCGTTTCTGCGCCCCCCCATGGCCTGTCCTGAGGATATGGAGACGCTGGTGGCGGGTTTGCTGCGGGATTTGCCCAGCTATACGAACCGGGTGGCCGCTCGGAGTTTGCCGAGTGACACCGATCTAACAGGCTATGGCACCATGCTCTTAGCCGGGCGCGCCGAACTGGAACCACTAGAAATCTCTCCTCAAAGCTTCAGCGACACCCCGCTCATCTCTCCAGAAACTGTGCAGCAAGTTTTCTTTACCACGCTAGAGCGACAGTACACGGCTGCAGAGGTCGTCAATCTAGAGCAATACCACTGGCTGTTTCTCACCCCCGTCGAGAACGGCTGGCGGTTGGTGTTGATGTTTTCGCGGGTAGCCCCAGCGACCGCCGCCAATCGCCCCCCAAGCCCCCCCCAGGAAAGTAGCGAGGGGTTTGTCGGGCAAGCGATACAGTTGTGGTTAAGAGACTGCCGAGCGGGGGCGCTTTATCCCATTGATGCGGCCATGCCAACAGACACCGAACTCGACGACGCATCAGAGGCCGAACTCAACGAAGACTCAGTGGGAGAAAGCGATCGATAAATGGTGTCACGCTGTTGGGAAGGCCGGTTAATGGCCGCGATCGCCCCGGTCAGATCGCTGATTGTCATGGCAGTCCCTCCCTGCGCGCCGGCCATGGTGGTGATGTGTTCTTCCATGAGGGTGCCGCCAATATCGTTGCAGCCCCAGCGCAGAGCCGTGGTCGCACCATTGAGGCCCAGCTTGACCCAGCTAGGCTGATGATTGGGAATCCAGTTGCCGAGGTAAAGCCGAGCCACAGCGGTTAGCTGCAACACCGCTGACAGATCCGGCTGATCTCGACCGACGCGCCGATGCAGCGATTGAGGAGCGTCTTGTCCGACAAACGGTAGCAAGACAAATTCCGTGATGCGAGCAGGCAACTGCTGGGCGATCGCCCGCTGCTGCAACTGTCGCAGCTGTTCGAGATGCGTGATCTGCTGCGCTGGCGTTTCGATATGGCCGCACAGTAATGTGCTGGTAGTAGGCACCCCTAACTGATGAGCCAACCCGATAATTTCTAGCCAAGTCGCCGTGTTGATTTTTTCTGGACACAGCACCCGCCGCACCTGATCATCCAGCACTTCAGCGGCGGTCCCTGGCAATGACCCCACACCCGCTGCTTGCAAGGCGAGAATCACGTCGGCATAGCTCAGATCATCTTCCCGCGCGATGAACTGCACCTCTTGGGGCGAAAAGGCATGGAGATGGAGCTCAGGAAACTCTGTTTTCAGGTTGCTGAGTAGTTGTTGGTAATACTTCAGGCTACTGCCCGCCACTTTCGCAGCTGGGTTCAAGCCGCCCTGCATACAAATTTCTGTCGCCCCTACGGCAACGGCTGCCGCCGCTTTAGCACGCATGGTCTCCCAGTCGAGCCAAAAAGCTCCGTCTGTATCCGCATCCCGGCGAAATGCACAAAAGCTACAGTGCTGCTCACAAATATTGGTGAAGTTAAGGTTGCGGTTGACGACATAAGTAACGGTATCGCCGACTTGCTGTTGGCGCAGCTGATCGGCAGCCACCTGGATCGCCGCGATCGCCTCTGGATCATGCTGCAAAAGTAGCTGTACACCTTCGTCTGGAGTCAGATCGGCTCCAGCAAGAGCCCGCGCAAGAATGTGATCAAGGGAATGAGTCATAGCCAATTCAAATGGGGGTCAGTATGTTTATTGTGAAGGAGTGGGTTCTTCGACTGGCAAAACTCAGTCACAACTCAGCAAGGCAGCTACTGCTAGACTTTTCGAGCACCGTGCTATCCGTCGCAATCACCGCGAGCCCCACCAGCCCTCGTTATGGTTTGCCCAGCGAATCTCTATCCAACGGTCGGACACTCTCCCCTTACAATGGCAACAGGTTTTGCTGATTATCCACTGAGTACCCGGGCAATGCTGAAATCGACTACTCGCCACGTTTTGATTTATGCCGCCGAAGTCGTTGACGATGAGCTGATTCCCAGTGAATCAGTGTTGACGCTCGACATTGACCCTGATAACGAATTCACCTGGAGCGACGAAGCCCTCAAAAAAGTCAACGATGAGTTTGATCGGCTCGTTGCCGCCTCGAGTGGAGTCGAACTGACGGATTACAATTTGCGGCGCATCGGCTCCGACCTCGAACACTTCATCAAACTGCAGCTACAAGCAGGCGAAATCAGCTACAACCTCAAAAGTCGCGTATTGAATTACAGCATGGGGCTACCCCAGGTGGTGGCCAACGCTCAGGGTGAGACTTAAACCGATCAGACCATCGGGCAAGAACTGTGTCACAATTGCTTAGCTTTGACAGGTGCTGCCATTGCTGAGTTGCTGATGATAAGTGCGATCGCCAAGTATGCCTAGTTCGCAACTGCCGCCGGTGCGCCGATTTTTGTGGGCCCAGGGGCCAGCCTCATCTGCGTCTGTTCCTGCCGGTACCTTGCTGGCGAATCGCTATCGGGTGATTGACTTTCCTTTAATCCAAGATCAGCAGCCGCAATCACCGCCACCGCCCTTAGCTAGTGTGCCGCCTCTAGCCGAACCTTATCTCGCCCTCTCGCCTTTTTCGGTCAACATTCCCCGACCGTTTACGCAGGTTTTGCACCCCGACGGCCAGAGTACCTTATTACTGCTTGAAGAAATTCCCCTACAGGGAACGGCTCAGCCTCATCAAGTCCCCACCCTGTTGCCAACGCTGACCGCGAGTTGGCCCGGTGCCACGGCTCTGCACCAACTCGCTTGGCTGCGGCAAATCGCGAAGCTGTGGCAGCCAAGCGTGAATCAGCAGACAGCCTATATTTTGTTGGACTGGCAACACCTGCGAGTCGATGGCGAAGACCTGCGTTTGCTCTGTCTTGAGGCTAAAGCCACCGCCGTGACTTTAGCTAATTTAGGGCAACAGTGGCAGCAGTGGGTCGCCACCGCAGCTCCGGAAATTCGTGATTATCTCACCCACTTAACCAATCATCTGATCGCGGGTCAGGGCAGCGCCACAGGCTTGGTGTATTCCCTCGTTCAAGCGATTGAGGCGATTTCTAACCAGCAGACGCTCACTGTCCAGCTAGCGACGGCCTCTGATCAGGGACCAACTCGTCAGCGTAACGAAGATGCCTGCTATCCCGAGAGCGGTGCTATGCACCAGATGTCAATGGATGGCCGTCGCACAGACCCCGCTCTGGTCGTCGTCTGTGATGGCGTCGGCGGACATCAAGGGGGCGACGTGGCTGCGCATCTGGCGATCGCGGAGGTCAGCCAGCGTATTAACCAATTTTTCAACGGGCCAACGGTTGACCATCGCCAAGTGGTGGCGGCGTTAAAAGAAGCCATCATCGCGGCCAACCAAACGATTACCGCACGCAATGATGCCGATCAGCGCCAGGATCGAGATCGCATGGGTACAACCATCGTGGTGGTGCTGGTGTACGGTGGTCGCCTCTACGTGGCTCATCTGGGCGATAGTCGCGCCTATCGCGTGCGATCTCACAGCTGTCGGCAAATCACGCTAGATGATGATGTGGCGGCTCGTGAGATGCGGTTAGGGCTAGGACTCTATCAAGATGCCCTGCAGCAACCGGGAGCAGGTGCCTTAGTGCAGGCCTTAGGCATGGCCAATGCCACCAACCTGCATCCCACCGTTAAGCTGTATCCGCTGGCAATGGATAGTGTGGTACTGGTGTGCTCGGATGGGCTCAGCGATAACGATCTAGTTGATCACCTTTGGCCATCCGAACTCATGCCCGTGCTGAATGGTCAAATTGATTTGGGTAGCGCGACTCAACGGTTAATCGGTTTAGCAAACGCCCATAATGGCCATGACAACGTCACAGTGGGGTTGCTGCACTTAAAAGTTGAACCCTGTGATCGCCCGATAGCGGTGTCAGTCGATCTCGCGGAGCAACCGTTACTGGCCCCGCCGCCAATCCGTGCAGTCGCCTCCCCCCCGAGTGTCGCCGCTCCGGCCACGGCGCTGCCCCTAACGCCCAGCAATCGTTCATCCCGATCCGGACTCCGCTGGCTCACCAGTATGGTGATGGTCGCGCTAGTGGGTCTCGGCAGCGCGCTCGGGTGGCTGTGGTTCAGCCGTCGCGATGGCGCGATCGCCCCGACTGAGCGGACGACAGAATCTGGAGAAACCCTATCCCCCTCGGCGATACCTCCCACAGTCGATGAGACCGACACGGCAGGTAATCTTGTAGTGGGCGATTTTTTACAAATTCAACAGCTTCCCGATCCCTCTGCCGCCGCCACGCTCCTGACCACCCAGACGCCCCCAGATACAGATGCCCCCCTGACAGCGGTCGATTTACCCGAGCGCTTACTGTCAATTGGTAGTATCGTGCAAGTTAATGGTCGACAACAGACTCCCGACGGTCGACTTTGGGTGCGTCTTAAAGTGTGTTCCTTAGCCTCAGAAACGGTCGATCCGGGACCGTCGCCTCCGGCGACTGAGTCCGCTGAGCCGACCCCTGAACCGCGAGATCGCTTGCTCCCCCTAGCGCAAGCGGGCGATCAGGGCTGGCTACTGCAGGCTGACCTACCCGTTTTTGCTGAGCAATTGCTTGACACATCCATTACTCAACGGGGATTGTGTACTGACTAACGAGATTGGGTAAAGACTCAGGAATCTGAGTCTGGCTAGAGCTTCGCCTGACTCAAGTCTGCCCATCCGCATTTACTGTCCTGTGACACAGCGTTTTTCGATGTCAGAGCCAACTCGCCTGCGGATCGCCATCGAGCGGCTATCAACAGCTGACACTCCACACTATGCCATTTGGGTCGTCGAAGCGCCCTATCCTGGCGGCTATGTACATCACGATCGCCCCTGGACAGATGAGCTTGAGCAAATCTGGTCAACCTGGCTCGATCTGTTCTCACTGCGGGGCTTGCCGCAAGTACCCCATGTGCCGTCTGCCTATGTGCCGCAATTTGTCTCAGCTGACCCTATAGCGGCTGACCCCGGCCCGAAACGAGGCTACACCGGTCGCCTGATGCAAACACTAGGGGTACGTCTCTGGCAATGGCTGTTTGATGGCGTCATCAAACGGAGCCTTGATCAAAGTTTAGGGATTGCCATGGGACAGGGCAATCCGCTCTCCCTCTGTTTAGATATCCGCGATCCCGATTTAATCAGGCTGCCCTGGGAAATTATGCAGCCCCAAACCGGACGACAAGCGATGTCGCTGAATGAACATATTCGCTTTAGTCGCACCACCAGCGATGTTGATCCGCTTGCCGACATCGGTTTAGATCCAGGTCTCAAAATTTTGTTAGTGCTCGGTGAACCCGACGTCCCCGGCAAGGAGACAAACGCTCGCGGGGTACCAGATACGCTGCAACTCGAGACCGAAGCTCAATTGCTCAAACGGGTTTTGCTTGGCGAAAGTACCTCGGGACTAACGGTGCGCCGAGCAGCGGCCCCCTGCCAGGTAGATGTGTTAGTGCGACCACAAGCGGCAGGGCTAGTCAAAACCCTCGAACAAGGTGCCTATAACGTTTTCTTTTATGCGGGGCATGGCGTCCCGGCCCCAGATGGTGGACTGATCTTTTTGCAGACGGAATCAACCCTCAATGGCACCGAACTCGCTCAGGTGCTCACGCGGAATCGAGTCAAACTAGCGGTATTTAACACCTGTTGGGGCGCTCAGCCCGATCAGCAAAGTCAAAGTGCGATGCCGCGTAGTAGCTTAGCTGAGGTCTTGCTCCATCACGGGGTTCCCGCAGTCATTGCCATGCGTGACTCGATCGCTGATGACGAAGCCCTCAGTTTTATTCAAATCTTTTCGCAGGCCTTGGCTGAACGCCAACCGGTTGATCGCGCCGTGGCGATCGCCCGCCAACATCTGCTCACCGTCTACAAATTTAACCAGCCCGCTTGGACACTCCCGGTGCTCTATCGTCACCCTGATTTCGATAGCCAATTTTTGTCAAAGGAAGATACCGATATCACTCGTCTGCCGGGAGAGTTGTCTCCCAGCCCCATCGCAGCGATCAGAGCCATGGGCGAGCCGCACCTGGTTTGGTATCTCTACGGGGGCACGCTGAAGGTTGGCCGTCGCCCGGAAAACGATGTCGTCATTCCAGAGCCCTGGGTTTCAGGTAACCATGCCGAGATCTTTTATCGACAATCGAGCAGCGGTGACAACCCGAGTACCGAAACCGTGGCCTATTATCTCAAAGACAACTCTCG
>ERZ1740065.1146-NODE-1146-length-15520-cov-5.143033_pt1 | contig 15520 bp, 8 predicted proteins | sample MGYA00581738_ERZ1740065 | MGnify/ENA primary metagenome ERZ1740065 (study PRJEB43018, sample SAMN04849749) | marine metagenome | isolation source: floating plastic debris | place: Pacific Ocean | collected 2008-09-01 | study: EMG produced TPA metagenomics...
CGCGACCCTGCCCCAGGCTGTGTACAACACCAGCCAATAACGGTCATCTCCGCTGACCGAGTGGGGTACGTTGCTCTTCCGTATTAAAACCCGCGGCCCCACCCCCTCTCCTCTCTGGGCACTGACGGCCACAAGCTGGTCCCTGCCCATTAGAGCCAACACAGCAAAATGCCACGGCGCGCCCACCCTGCGCCGCGGCCGCCCCAAAGCCCTCGCAGCACGGATCACCCCATGCAGATCGCCAACGCAAATCGGCTGACGCCCTACCTCTTCCTCGCCCCTGCGGCGCTGGTGATGGCGGTCGCCCTGCTCTACCCAATTGGCTACATGATCTACGCCAGTTTTCTGGACTGGAACCCCAGCCAGCGCATTGGCGAAGCCGAATTCGTGGGGCTTCGGAACTACATCGGGCTGCTGAACGATGATGCGTTCCGGGAAAGCTTCTTTGTCACGATCAAGTTCGCGGCTGTCGTCGTTTCGCTGGAAATGGTGCTGGGCGTCGGACTCGCGCTGCTGCTGGACCGCAACATCCGTGGCATGTCCGTACTGCGGACGCTGTTCATCCTTCCGATGATGATTGCACCCATCGTGGTTGGCCTCATGTGGCGGTACATGTATCATCCGTCGGTTGGCATATTTAATAGAACGCTGAAATCATTAGGGTTTGAGCCGATCCCATGGCTGAGTGACGGCAGCTGGGCCTTTGCTTCGGTGGTGATCGCGGATGTCTGGCAGTGGACACCCTTCATCTTCATTCTTTCGCTGGCGGCTCTACAGTCCCTGCCACAGTCTGCAATGGAAGCGGCGCGCATCGACGGGGCAACGGGATGGCAACAGATCGTCTACATCAAGCTGCCACTGATGATGCCGGTCTTGATCGTCACTCTGCTGCTGCGTCTGATCGACGCCTTCAAGGTGCTGGAGGTGATCCTGGTGCTCACCAACGGCGGGCCTGGGCTGTCGACCGAAATCCTGTCGCTGCGCATCTCGCGCACGGCCTCGGAGTTCCGCGAGCTTGGAGAAGCGGCGGCGATGTCGAACTACCTGCTGATCCTTCTGGTGATCCTGACCTTTGCAATGTTCGCCTATAACAAAGCGGTTGAGGCCCGCACGGCGCGTCTGCGCAAAGCCGCGCAGGAGGAGAGCTGATGTCGACCAAGACCTACGACAAGCAGAACCCCGCCTTCTACGCGCTCCTTGTGGCGCTGGTTGTGATGGCCGTCGGGCCCATCGTGATGATGCTGACCACATCGCTCAAGCTGAACGTCGACATCATGTCGGACAGCTCCTCGCTGCTCTTCATGCCGACGATCCGCAATTACGAGACCGCGCTTTGTGATTTCCTGTGGTACGAGGCGCCGCATATCGACTATTGCGACAAGACCTTCGGGCGCGCGCTGGTCAATTCGCTGATCATTGCACTTGTTTCCACGGTGATCACGCTCGTGATTGGCTGTATGGCCGCCTATGCGCTGGTGCGCTTCCGCTTCATGGGGCGCGATACAGTTTCACTCTCGACGCTGGCGATGCGCATGGTGCCGCCTGCCGTGCTGCTGGTGCCCGTCTTTGGTATCTGGACCTTCCAGTTCCAGATCGATGGCACGCGCGCGGGTATCATTCTGGTATACGTGGCGATGAACCTCCCCTTCGTCATCTGGATTCTGCAAAGCTTCATCGTGCAGGTCCCAATCCAGCTGGAAGAGGCTGCGCGTATGGATGGCGCGGGGCCCTTCAAGGGCTTCTTCCTCGTCGTCTTGCCGCTCATCAAACCCGGGCTGGCGGCGGCGGCGATCTTCACCTTCCGCGTCGCGTGGAACGAGTTCCTGCTGGCCAACGCGCTGGCAGACCGCAACTCCCGCACGGTGCCGGTCACAATCGTGAATTCGATCACCGAATTCGATATCGACTGGGGCGTGATCATGGCCACCGGCATGCTGCTCGCCATCCCGCCGATCATCTTTACTTTCGTGGCCTCGCGCCAGATCATCACCGGCATGACCGCGGGCGCGGTCAAAGGCTGATGTGGGAGTGGCTGCTCGCCCCGATGGATGCCGCCCGCGTTCACGATGTGGGCTGGCATCTCAGCTGGCACGCGCGGTTCATGGTCGTGGCATGGGGCATCCTGGTGCCCCTGGGCATCTTCATCGCCCGGTTTTTCAAAATTGCGCCGGGGCAGAATTGGCCCGAGACCCTCGATCACCACTTCTGGTGGAATACCCATCGCTTCTGCCAATATTCCGCCTGTCTGCTGATGGGGGTAGGGCTCTGGTTCATCCTGACCGCACCGCCTTTCGTACTCCTGCCCGGTCCGCAACACCTGTTGGGATGGACGGTTCTGGCGCTGGCACTGGTGCAGATCCTCGGAGGGGTGCTCAGGGGCACCAAGGGCGGCCCGACAGAGCCAGCGCCGGACGGATCTCTCCACGGCGATCACTATGACATGACCCCACGCCGGTTAGTCTTTGAGTATCTGCACAAAACTGCGGGCTATCTGGCACTGATCTTGTCGATCTTCACCATCCTGTCCGGTCTCTGGCAGGCCAATGCACCGAATTGGATGTGGGCATCTCTTCTGGTCTGGTGGGGGGGGCTGAGCGTGATTTCGGTGGTATTGCAGCGTCGCGGCATGGCGATTGATACCTACCAGGCGATCTGGGGGCCCGATCCGTCCCTGCCGGGCAATCGGCGCAAGCCAATCGGGTTCGGGATCCGACAGATCGTCCAGTCATCGAGCACGGATCCGCAGGGAAGCAGCCGACACACCACGCGGCCATAACCCGACCCATTCACGCATTCAGAAAAGCTTCACGTTCCTTTCAGGCAATTCGAAGGCGCGCACCCTAGCTCTGGCCTAAAAGTTGGTGCGGGCCCGCCGGGCTGTCGCGGAGCGGCATCTCGCCTCCCGCCCTTGATCGAGCAAGAGCGAAGCGGATTGGCTCCGCCCGCAAGGAGATTACGCCTGATGCACGCTGGTCCGGAGCGAGACGTCTATGATGCGGTGATTGTCGGCGCGCGCTGCGCCGGGGCGGCCACCGCGCTTCTCCTGGCACGCCAGGGAGCACGTGTCTTGATGATCGACCGCGATCATGCCTTGGAAGACACGCTTTCGACCCACGCGCTGACGCGCCCGGCCGTCCGGCTGCTGTCGGCATGGGGTCTGCTGGATGATCTGCTTGCTGCAGACACACCTCTGATCACACAAACGACATTTCACTACGGCCAGGAACAGATCGACATTCCCATACGGTCTGACGCGCAGGTGCCTGGCCTCGTGGCGCCCAGACGGTGGGTGCTGGACAGGTTCCTGCGTGACACAGCGGTTCGTGACGGTGCCGAATTTTGCAGCAGTGTCAATTTCGTAGGCGTCGGCCGTGACCTGAGTGATCGCATTCGGGGTGCCACATTGCAATTCCCGAACGGCACAACCCGGACAATCTGCACACCCATGGTGATCGGCGCGGATGGCGTCCGCTCCAGTGTCGCCAAGGTTGTCGGTACGTATATGCTGAGCCGGTCAAAGGCCTGCACCTCGACCGCCTACACCTATGTGTCAGGCGTCGAAAATCGCGGCTATCGGTTGTACTTTCAAGAGGGTGGGATTACCGGCCTGATCCCCACAACTAACGGGCTGCACTGCCTCTTCAGCCAGATCAAGCCGGGCAGTTTCATCGATGAGTTTGCACCGAATGCCTATCGGACCTTGTTGAGCGCACTCGGGTCTTGGGAACCGCATCTTGCAGAGGAATTGGAGCGGCGCGGGCCCACCGAACGCGTGCGTCGGTTTCCCGGTGTTCGGGGGTATCTGCGCACCTGTGCCGGCCCAGGATGGGCCCTGGTCGGGGACGCGGGGTGCTTCAAGGATCCCTGTACCGCATACGGGATCACGGATGCCCTTGCGGATGCCCATCATCTCGCCCGCGCTATGCTAAAAACCAACGAAATCCCAAACGCTTATCAAATCGAGCGGGACGGGATCGCACCGGAGATCTTTCGGCTGACACAGGAAATTGCCGAGATGAACTGGGACCTGGAGCGGGTGAAATCCCTCCATCTGGACCTGAACCGACACATCCACGCATTGGACGCTCGATTGTGCCGAGACTTGCACCCCGATACAGCGCTTTCGACCGAAGGTGCACCACAGTAACCCGCGAAAGTACTCAACGCGGTGAATTGACAAACTGCTGGCAAACTCCATCCCGGAGAGGGGTTCTGAACGGAAGCCCGGGAAGCATTGCGCCTACAAAACGCATGGGCTGGACAGACATCAGAGGCAGCTCGGATCCACAAGACGAATTCGACCCCGGACATCTCGGGTCGGATCAGCTCGGAAGAGCCACAGATCGCAAGGTTTTCTCTCGATTGGATCAATACTCGGAAACTGTGACCCCTAGGAGAAAATATTTCTTATCAGTAGGTTAACTTCCACAATCTCTCGGAAGTTCTCCTGACCTAACGGTCTTCTGAACTACACATCACAGCGGTGAGGATAGGAATAGCTAAAAGTCTAAGGTTACGCTTCGGGTAACCTATCGAACGTATGTATTTGCCATCGTTACGAAGGCCGGTGCATGCAACTGTCGGACGTTCTAAAGGATTTCTTGTCGCTGACGCAGGACGCGGTCGGCGTGGGCTATCGCGGCCCGTCGGATGAGACGGCGCGACTGGTCTATATCAATCCGGCCTACACGGAACTTTTTGGTCATCAACCGGAGGACGTGATTGGTGGTCCGGTGGACATCGTACATGACCCGGACACCTGGGACGAATATGTTTCGGATGTCGCCCCAAAATTCGAAGCGGGTGAGCAGCAGTTCCGTGCCGAAACAAGCTGTATCCGCGCGGACGGGACCAAGTTCTGGACCAGTATTTCTTTCTTCGCCTTCGAAAGCACCGAAGACGGCGGGCGGTACAGCTGCGCCACTTTTCGCGACATTTCTGATCTCAAGGCGCGCGAGGATGAGGCAGCGCAGGCATTGAAAGACCGCGATGCCCTGCTTGCGAAACAGGACGGGATGTACCGTGAACTGCTGGCCACACAGACCCGCCTGCTGTCCGCGATGAACGCCTATCCGAACCCTTTTGTCATTTACGACAAGGACATGCGGCTGGTGATCAGCAACACCGCCTATCGCAACTCCATGTCCACCGATCCTGACGCGATCCAGCCCGGCATGCACGTTCGCGACGTCATGAACATCGCGTTCGATTGCGGCCTGATCGCCGTGCCGCCGCAGGGACGCAGCGCCTATTTCGACAAGCTGAAGCACCCCGAGAAGATTGCCAGAACCGCAGAGAACATCGAATTGCCGGGCGATGTCCATCACCGCATCCTGCGCAGCGTGGCTGAGAATGGAGACTGGGTGATCATCCGGCTGGATATCTCGGAATTGGTTCGACAGAGGCGCCAATCAACCGAGGTTCATGACCGCACCATTGCCGCGTTGAACGCCTATCCGGACCCCTTCGCAATCTATGACGCCGACGAACGGCTGGTCATGTGGAACGATGCCTTCACACAGTCGATCACGGATAGGCCGGAGGACCTCAAGGTCGGCATGGCCAACACCGAGGTGCAGGCGCTCGGGGTGCGCAATGGGCGCTTCAAGGCGCCCAACGTGGAGGACCCAAGACAGCTGGCCAAGCCTTCCACCAGCCTTGCCAGCACGTCACCGCATACTGATCTGGAATTGCCTGGCGACGTTCACCATCGCGTGCTGCGCAGCCAGGCGCCAAATGGCGACTTTGTCGTGATCCAGATGAATACCACCGAACTGGTCCGTCAACGTCGGGACGCCGAGGAGTTACAGGAGCGTTTTCTGGCTGCCATCAGCGCCTATCCGGCTCCATTTTGCATCTATGATTCCGAGGCGAAACTGGTGGTCTGGAACGAGAGTTACGCCGCAGCACTCACAGACGTGCCAGAGGATCTCTACGCTGGCATGAAATTGGAGGAGGCAATGCATATCGGCCTGCGCAACCATCGCTTTCCCGAGGCCGTCGGACGCGAGGAAGCGTGGATGCGCGCAACCCTTGATGCGGCCGAAACAATCAGGCCGGTCGAAGACATCGAGATTGCTGGCGACATGCACCACCGTCTGCTGCGATCGAAATCGCGCAATGGCGATCTGGTGGTTGTACGCCTCGACACCACGGAACTTGTGCACCAGCGTCGCGCGCTCGAAGAAACGCAGGACCGGCTGATTTCCGCAATCAACGCCTTCCCCGACCCTTTTGCGATTTATGACAAGGATCTGGATCTGTTGATCTGGAACCCGGCGTTCTCATCCTCACTGACCGACAACCCGGACGATATTCACGTCGGCATGAATGTCACGGATGTTCTGGATCTGGCGACGCGCAACGGCCATGTGCCCGCAGCAGAAGGGCGCGAACAGGAATGGGTGGACGAATACATCAGTTCCGACATGGTCCACATCGAAGAGGAGGATTTCGAGTTTTCGGGCGACACCCACTACCGCATCATCCGATCCCGCTCCGAAAACGGAGAAACACTGGTGTTGCGCCTGAACATGACGGAGACGGTCCGGCAAAGACGCGCCCTGGAGCAATATGCCGAGCAGCTGGAAGAGGCGAACCAGCAGATTACCTTCAAAGCGCTGCATGATCAGCTCACCGGTTTGGGCAACCGTCGTTACCTGTCGGAGAAATTCGAGGAACTTTCAGGGCTACGCCGCAGTGAAGGCGGGGAACTCGCGTCCCTGCACATCGATCTCGACCGATTCAAACAGATCAACGACACGATCGGACACGCGGCCGGCGATCACGTTCTGATCGATGTGGCGCAGCGCATCCGCAAAAACATACGTGACACTGACGTCGTGGCCCGGATCGGCGGTGATGAATTCGTTATCCTGCTGCGCGTACCGAACGACAGTGAGCGTCCAGAAAAACTAGCGGAAGCGCTTTTGACCGATCTGGCCAAACCATCCGTATTCGAGGGACGGGAGTGCCGTTTCGGCGCGTCCATCGGCATCGCGCGCACGCCGCTGGCCAATGAAAAGGATCTGCTGACCAATTCCGATGTGGCCCTCTACAAGGCAAAGCGCGCCGGACGGGGCCAAATGGCGATTTTCGATCAATCCGACATTGCAGAGATGCGGCAGACCAAGGCATTGGCCGATGACATCATGCGGGCACTGGAGGCGCGTGAATTCGTCCCGCACTACCAGCCCCAGGTGGACGCGAAAACAGGCCGGGTTGTCGGTATCGAGGCCTTGGCCCGCTGGCTTCATCCGGAACGAGGCGTGCTGCCACCCGACAGATTTCTGCCTGTCGCAACGGACCTGAACGTGGTCACGAACATCGACAGGATGATTTTCGAAAAGGCGATCATTGAATGTGAGGAAGCTTTTTCCAGCATGGATCTGCTGCCCAGCCTGTCCTTCAACGTCAGCGCAAATCGCATTCAATTTGAGGAGGTCGCCGAGATTGGACGGCTCGCCAACATCTATTCCGGCGAGATCGCATTTGAACTTCTGGAAACGATTTTCCTTGAAGAGGAGAGCGACGCATTTCTCATGCAACTGGACCAGCTTCGCGAGATGGGAATTGCCCTCGAAGTTGATGATTTCGGAAGTGGCCGTGCATCGATTGTCGCTCTGCAGCGCATTGCACCGGATCAGCTCAAGATTGATCGCCGCCTGATTTCTCCCATGGCGCGGGGCAACAATGCGACGCGGCTGGTTCAATCCATCATTGAAATCGGCCACGCACTGGACATTGGCGTTATTGCCGAAGGTGTCGAGACGGAAGATCAGGCGCGCATTCTGGCTGAACTGGGCGCCGAGCGGTTGCAAGGATACTATTTCTCTCCGCCGGTCTGTATGTCGGATCTGAAAGAATATCTCCGGGAGAACCTAAGAACCGGCGGCTCGGCGCAGGGCGCTCATCGGCCACGCTAAAGGTGGAATTGGCGGGACAGCATCAAGCATCAGGCTTTCCGCGGCGGTGACGACAGGTGCGAGGGAACAACTTAAAACGCCAGGGGCTACCCTGCACTCTTCGGCTGACCGCTACGCGAGTTTGAGACGACCGAGCGAAGTGCTCAAATTCGCGAGGAAGTCTTCGACAGCATCCGCATCCATTGGACGCGCCAGGCCAAAACCCTGGAGATAGCAGCACCCCATTTCCTTGAGGATCGGTACATGGGCAGCCGTTTCCACGCCTTCTGCCACCACGCGGATGTCCAGCATGCGGCCAATTTCGATGATTGTTTTGACCAATTCCCGCTGACGTTTGGAGCCGACAATGGGTTGGATCAGGGTGCGGTCGATTTTCAACCGTTGCGGTGCGACCTGCAAGAGGCTGGCAATGGAGGCGTGTCCACTGCCGAAATCGTCGATTTCGATTTCGATCCCCATTTGGCGGATCATTTTCAGATTTTTGTCGATCACATCATTGCGCGCATCGAGAAAGGCCGATTCCAGCAGTTCGAATGACAACATCCCGGACGGCAAATCCAGCTCCCGCAAGCGATCTCCCAGACTGGGATCATTCAGACGATGCGCCGAGACGTTCACCGAAACCTGCGGGACCGACAGACCGGCTTTCTGCCACCGCCCCATATCGAAGAGTGCGCGCCGCAGCACCAATTCGTCAAATTGTGCAAGAAGACCCATGTCCTCGGCGGTTTGAAGGAACTCCTCGGGCATGATCAGGCCGAATTTCGCGCTCTCCCACCGCACGAGCGCTTCCAGTCCCGTCAGCTCCAAAGTGCTGGCATCGAATTGCGGCTGGTAGTGGCAGGTAATCTCGCCCTGATCGAAACCCGCCAACAAGGCATCAAAGGAATTCTTGCGACGCCGTGCTTCCTCTTTCATTTGCGCGTTGTAGAACCGGAACCTCCCGCGCCCGGCTTTCTTGGCCTCGTAGAGTGCAAGATCGGCATCAATGAATAAATTGCAGTCCGATGTCATTCGACCATTCGCGACGGCAATCCCGATACTGGTACCGATGTTGCACTCCTGTGAGCCATAGAAATAGGGTTGCGACATATCATGGATGATCCGCTTGGCAATCTCTTCGAGCGCGGCATCATCAGGTGCCTCAAACAGAAGGGCCACGAATTCGTCCCCGCCGACCCGCGACACCAGGGCGTCGCCCGGCGCATTTCGACGTAGAATGTCAGCCGCGTGTTTCAGGGTCACATCACCGGCATAGTGACCCATCGTGTCATAGATGTGCTTGAAATGGTCGATGTCGAAATGCAGCACGGCAAGCCGCATGTCCTTCGCGGAATTGGCCCGCATGTATTCGGTGTAGACATCGTCCAGCCTCCTGCGATTGGCGAGACCCGTGAGCGCGTCATGCCGGCTTTCGTGCTCTAGCCGCGCACGGGCGTCTTCCAACTCCTTGGCGCGGAGTTGATCCTTGGTGATGTCGTAATTCACGCCGTAATAACGGGGTCCGGTTTCGGTATCATCGACAAACTTACCCCGCGTGCGGATGTAGCGAACGGTCCCATCCTTCGCGACCAGTCGGTAATCGCAGGCAACATCCTGTTTCTTGTGCAGACAGTCTTCGGTATAGGCGGTCGTGGCGGCACGATCATCGGGATGAATGAAAGTACTCCAATCCTCACCGGATCGCAGGTTCTGGCCATCGGTGACACCAAACATCTTGAGCAACCTGTCGTCCCAAAACGCCTGGTTTGCATTTACGTTGAATTCCCACCGCGCCATACCGGCCGTTTCCATGGCAAGGTTCAGACGCTCTGCCATGCGCTGGCTTTCGATTTCGACGGTCTTGATGTCCGTAATGTCACTATCCGTGCCAATAATACGTGCCGGAAAACCCTGCGCATCCCGCCGTACGATGCGCCCCCGGCGCAGAAACCAAACCCAGTGGCCGTCGGTATGGCGTTGCCGGAACTTGTAGTTGATGATGTCTGTTTCCCCTGAATCGAGGCGTTCGAGCTCTGCCTTGATGTGATCAAGATCCTGCGGGTGGATGGTTTTCAACCAGTCTTCCGTCGTTTCCGGAACCGGATCGTTGGGGGCAAGCCCACGCAAGTCCCGCCAGGTCGACGACAGGAAGTGTCTGTCACGTTCAAAGTCATGATCCCAAACGCCCTGATTGGCGCTGAGCAAAGCCGTTTTCCACCGCAACTCACTTTCGGCGAGTGAATGGACGCTGGTGTGACTTTTCCCGAAATCGGTCGTATCGGTCTCGGACATGCTGATCGTGCGCGGAAAGCCGTCGGACTTCCAGCTTGTCACCTGCCCCTTTCCCAAAAAGGATGTGAAGGCACCATCAGCGTTGGCCACCCGGTAGGACAGGCACAACGTCTCCTCCGTAGTGGAAACAAGCGCTCCCAATGCGCTGAGCAGCGTTGTCCTGTCACTGGGATGAATCTGCTGCAGATAGTCTTGCAGGCTTAGTTCCCCAACGCTCTGCACGCCCGAGGACACATTGCAGGATGGGAGGATAGCGCCATCGACGACGGACAGCTCCCACACCCGCCGTGGCAGGTTTTCAGGTAAGGAATATCGCAAGTGCAGGTCATCCACGCGCTGCAACGTATCCGCGCACTGGCAGAGAAATCCCAGGAGTCCAACACCTTCCAGCTTAACGGCGGTTGCAGAAAAGACGTGTACCCCGTTTGTGCTGTTGATCGGCAGCATGGCGAGATCAACCGCGACATTTTCTTCTGCGATCATCCCCAGATGCCTTGCAACCGCATCCGCCTTTTCAGCGAGAAGAAAGTCTGCCAGCGCGTGCCCAATCGCCTTTTCATCCTTCAGGCCCAGCAGCGCACGACATGGATCGTTCACCCGGAGAATGCGGTGATCCGGAGACACGAGGAATGCGGGCAGCGCCAGCGCATCGACCAGCGGCCCAATCAACGAAACATCGGTGGTGTTCCCCTCGCGGCGCATCACATCCCTTCAAAAATCCCGGGATTTTGATAGCTCATCGCCTTTAAGGTCGCGTTATCACTTAAAAATCTAATCGTTTTGGAGCGACATTTTCAGGCGGGATTTGAAAGGGCTGTCAGGCGTGAAGATGTTCCCTAACACCCAGCTTATGGGCGTGTGCCAGCACGGGTTTGCCGAAGATCGAAACCAAATGAACCACCCTTGGTCAGGCTACCCAAGGATAAAGTGGCTGGCCCAAAACCGGGGGTGATGAAACCGTGCCAGCGCGGGGTCTGAGAGTAACCCGGCAACCGCCTGCTGGATGGAGGTTGAGAAGTCTGCGCTATCCCCGGTTCGCTGACTGGTCGCAATGCGCTTCATCAACTCAACACCCGCGCCGCTGTCGATTTCCCAATGCGTCAACAGCAAGGACCCGGCGCCCGCATACAGAAAAGCCGAAGCCAGATCGGAAAGACCGGCGCCCGCCCCGGGCGTCCCGGTGTTACATGCGGACAAGATCACCAGATCGGCGCCGATGCGGTAATTGTAAATTTCCGGGGCCGTCAGAATTCCATCGACACCGGGCTCTTGCGGCAACGACAGCACCAATCCCGCAGCACCAAGAGTGCCCGTTTCCCGAGACAGAAGCCCATGGGTCGCCAGCGCGAGAATACCCGCTTCGGCCAGCCTGTCAGAACTGTTGAGATTGCGCATCTGCACTTCGCTCGCCTCATTGCGCGTGAAGACATCACGTGTTGGGTTACCCCCGAAGGCAAGCGCCATGAACGCCAGCTCTGCCGCCGTTTCCGGCAATTCCGACAGGGCGGCACCCGCGCCCAGCAACGCCTTGCGGCGAAGGGTGTCACCCTGGGTCAGGTTCGGATCTCCAAGACCCACAAATCCGCGGCCTTGCTGGGGGCGGCGCAGTTCGGCGGACGCCCGCGCGACGGAAGGGGCCGCGCGCAAGACTGTGGTTGCTCCCAACCATGCGTCATCCCGTTTCAACGCCGCGAAAGGCAGCGTCGCCAAGGACCCGGTGAGCACGAGGCGCAGCTCGGCCGGTGGCGTCTCTTGGCCCGCATGCCCCCAACCGATCAGTTCTTCATAAAGACGTGCCGCCCGGGCGGCATCAAAAAGATCAAGTCTGTCAGGGCGTTACACCAGCCCCCGACGGAAGGCCGAAACCGTCGACGCCATGTCACGCTCGCTTTGTGCCAGCTTTCGGGCGCGCGCGCCCGATCCATCGACGTATGTCAGCACCACGCCTTTTTTTAACTGTGTCGCCACGAGCATGGCTGCATCTGCCGCCCGCATCGCCTGCACCACACTCCGCAGATCCCGCGTGACCCCGATCTGGTGGCTGCGCCGGGCGGCGTCCGCATCCGGCAGACGGGTTGAAATGGCCTGCAGACGCTGGTTCAGCTCTGCGATGCGCCCCTCGTTTTGCTCCGGCGCATTCAGTGCGGCGCGTAGCGCCCGCACCGTGTCCTGATATTGCCGCGCCGCTTCCGGTGCCGCGGAATTCAGGCGCTGCTCCAGGACGGAGAGCGAGGCGGTCGAGCCAGCCAGCTGCAGGTACTGCTGGATCGCGAAAAGCGCCGGGTAGTTGGGACCCTTGCTCAAACCGTCGAACTGAAGTTCGAGATAGTGTTCGAAAAGCGGTTCGAGACGTTGTGCCCACTGCTCGACCGTTCCCGGCAGCGGATCCGCATCGGTGCTCAGCCGTTCCACCGCAAGCTCCGCCAGGGGACCAATCGCTTCGTAAGCCCGGTCGGGGCGACCCTGTTTGCGATAGAGCCGGGCAAAGGCGATGCGGTGTTCAATTGCCTTCGGGCGCAGCAGATCACGCGCCAGCTCGACCTCTGTTTCCATTTCGAAATCAAAGGGTTCACCAGGGAACGAGATATGGTAATACGCCTCTGCGAGATTGAAAAAACCCAGCCTCTCAAAGGCGATAGCCTGGCTCAGGGCAGAGGCGTAATCAGTCTCCTGCGCGCCCATATTTCCAAAGGAGCCGCCAAAGGAAATATAGAAGTCGTTGAGCCGTTCCTTGCGCAGCGCGCGCGGGACATCGGCTTCCAGACGGCGCCAGTCGACCTCCCAGAACGAGAAATATTCATCGGTCTGCGGGGCTGCGGCAGCGGCCTGGCGGCGTTCATGCGGGGCCATCATCAAACAGCGCAGGTTGTCCGCACCGGGTTTGGTTTCAGAGACGTCCAGCGGCGGCGTGAACCAGTCAAATCGCCCGCCGTGCGCAAGACCTTTCGCGCAGGCCGTCCATCCCCCCAGACCATCATCGTAGACGTCCTTTTGGACCTGCAGGATATAATCCACCACATCCTTGCGACCGGAGAGCGCCGCAAGCGCACAGACGGCAGTCAGTTCCAAGCCGAAAAACTCATATTCGGGATTGCAGGTGATCATGCGCGCCAGGGTGCCTTCGGCGATCAGGGCCTCCGCCACGGATGGGTCATCGCCAAGCACGCGATAATCGATCTGCGGAAAGGGCCGGTATCGCCCCTCGGTGGCAAAAGGCGCGCCCTTGCAGTCGGTCCCGTAATAACGCGCCAACTGTCCCGCAATCAGCGGGCCGGGCCCACGCCGTGCGAGGCGCGACAGGTTCAGCGCCTCTCGAACGGCAACGATGCGGTTGTTGACCTGCGCCAACTGCTTGAGCGATTGCGCAAGCGACACCGCCCGCACAAGCGCCGGTTCCGCATCCTCGAACGCCCCGATGATCACCGCGGCCTCGGCTTGCATCAAGCTGATCTCAAGCGCGTCGGCATAGTTTTGATCGGCAAGAACCGCCGGTATCACCTTGGCGCCAAGATCAACGATCTTGCGATGTTCCTCGGCGCGCCTGAGTTCGCGCAGCCCGATCAAGGCCCCTTCCCATGCGTTGGCCTTTTCGTCGAAAAGAAACCACCCCCGGTTTGGCGCAAATGCCTGGCTGTTGAGAAAGGCGCTGAGGCGGCGGATCAGATCGACCTGATCCATTTCCATGAACATCTGGGATGTCTTGTAGAGGTTGTAGACATATCCACCCTGCTCCGCGCGGGAGGCATCGGTTGAAACGACGGGCGTGTTTTCGATGTTGTCCATTGCGGCCACTGCCCGGGCCCGGGCGCGGTCCGTGAGCCCGACAGCATGCATGGCGACAGTATCGCTGATTTCGAGCACCGGGCCGAAACGCTGCTCGTCATCCGCGCGTGCCGCGGGCGTCAACGTCCAGTCGTGAAGCTGTGCGTAGTACCGGGCCGCCTTTTCGGTCTTGGCCTGCGCGTATGTTTCCCGCGCCAGATCACGCATCACCCGGGCCTGCGCGGTTTCGGACACCTGTGCGGCGAGTGCGAGCCTTTGGCGAAAAAGTGCTTCACGATTTTCGGGTGGGGCACATTGGATCGCCGTCTCGACGATACGCCCCTGCACGAAAATGTCGGCAGTGGACTGCGCTGCCAGGTCCGCCGCGGCAGCCGTGACTTCGGAAAATAGCGCTGCACCCGACGGTTTTTCACAGGCAAACCCGTGGCCCAGGCGGCGCCGCATCGCCTGCGCCAGAACAGCCACATAGGCGGACTCTTCTGGAGATGCCCGAGCAGCGTCCTGAACAAGCCGCAGGGCTGCTGCGATTTCGGGATAGAGATCGGGAGCGTCTTCCCACGCCGAGAGCAGCATCAGGGCCTGCGACAGCGCATTGCCGGAATTCTGCGCCAGCGCTTGCGCCTGTTCGAGAAAGCGCTTTTGACGCTGCGTGTTCGCGTCCATCAGTGGCTTGGTAATCGCGGTTGAGAGTTGGCGATTGCTCGCATTGGAATTCAGCCGCCAGCGTTCGGCCAGATAATGCGGCCCGTTGGCATAGAGCATCCGCGCCGGTTTGGGGAAGCCCCACCCGAGAAACCGTTGCTCTGGCGTTTCCGTCTGTTGCCGCGGTTCCTCTACGACGAAGGGCGTCGGCACCCACGCGATCTGATACGCACGTGCCAGGAAAGTCACCTGCTCCTGCGTCAGTTGTCCGGTGGCGTCGAAGCCAAAACTATACTGAAAGTCGAGAACGGCGTTTTGCGTGTTTGCGTCGGCTACGCCGTCTATGGTTCCGACGCTATAGCCCAGCCCAGCCAGATGCTGTTCGATTTCCACGAGTGACTGGCCCACTGCAAGGCAGGGCCAGAACACCAAGACCAATATCAACCGCCGCAAAAACCGGACCCCCAGCAATCATCGCTGAGGGCCCAGTTGCGTTGCGCTCTGCGGCACAGCAGCGTGCCACCCATCAAACCCGGCTGTTATTTGAGCGTCAACAGTTTCCGCAGTCCGAGGCCATGATCAGACAATGGCGGCCTCCGTCGCCTCCCTCAGCTCGGCCTCGGACACGCCGTCAGCGCATTCGACGATCCGCAAGCCACCCTCGACGACGTCCAGCACACCCAGATTGGTGATGATCCGGTCCACCACACCCTTGCCCGTCAGCGGGAGGGTGCACTCTTTCAAGAGCTTGCTGTCGCCGTGCTTGTTGGTGTGATCCATCACCACGATCACGCGGCCCACACCGGCGACGAGGTCCATCGCACCGCCCATGCCTTTGACCAGCTTGCCGGGGATCATCCAGTTGGCGAGGTCACCGTTTTCCGCCACTTCCATGG
>ERZ1740065.1147-NODE-1147-length-15516-cov-4.763534_pt1 | contig 15516 bp, 16 predicted proteins | sample MGYA00581738_ERZ1740065 | MGnify/ENA primary metagenome ERZ1740065 (study PRJEB43018, sample SAMN04849749) | marine metagenome | isolation source: floating plastic debris | place: Pacific Ocean | collected 2008-09-01 | study: EMG produced TPA metagenomics...
CCACGCAGCGGCTGATAAAGTTCCTTTCTACCCTTACTTTTATACAAAAGATCTTGTAGGATGGATTGTGGCTGGAACAGCATTTACATTCATTCTTTGTTATGCACCAAATGACATGGGACACCCAGATAACTATATTCCGGCTAATCCAATGTCAACACCAGCGCATATCGATCCAGAATGGTATTTCCTTCCAGTGTATGCAATTCTTCGTAGTATCCCAGATAAGTTAGGTGGAGTTGCAGCAATTGGACTTGTGTTCGTTGCCCTTTTCTCTCTTCCTTTTCTTACAACTACACATATTCGAAGCTCTGCATTTCGTCCTCTTCATGCGGCTCTCTTCTATGTTCTTCTTGCTGACCTCCTTATTTTAGGATGGATTGGATGCCAACCAGTCGAAGATCCGTATGTTCTTGTTGGACAACTTGCAAGTGTTGTCTTTTTCCTTTATTTCTTTGTTGCTCTTCCATTCTTAGGACGACTAGAGAAATATCTTATTCTCTATCCAACAAAATAAAGGAGAATTGAAGAAAAGCCTGAAGAAAAGAACGAATTTGCACAATATCTCTTCTTCTTCCTCATCTTCTTGGTCTTCTTGATCTTTTTGCTCTGAAGACAAGAAAAAGAAAAGAAAAAGAGGAGAAGAAGAGACTTGCGACACTTGATCCACGATTTTTGTACGATGGAAAGATACTCATTTCATACGGCCTCAATCCTTCACCCTGACTTATGTTTAAAGTTCAACCTAGCCACGCCAGATGAACTTCCAAGTCTTGAATCGATTGATCTTCACATCTCATATAAAAATGCGGTTGTTGATCCAACTGGAAGCTTAGCGGGGTTAATTATCCTTCGAGAGTGGACTTGGCAAGCTCCATCAATTGTTTTTTCAAAAAAGTCTGTGTCTTCTTTCCGACTTTTTGAAGGAACACCTTTAGGGGGCAAGCTTCGTTTACGAGGACTTCCTCTTCGAGCTTTCCTTGACCACCTTATTCATCGAGATTTACCCTGTATTCAGAAAGAATTCCATGTTGAGTCTCCCTTTCCTTCGGCCTTTGATACATCGAATGAGGCACTTCTGAGCTCTTTGATTGGTGCTCATATGTGTTTTTTCTCTTTTCAAGACCCTCTTTTTGAAAAAGATGAAGTTCGATATCTTCAATCTGATACATCTCTTGGAAGCGTAAGCTATGGAATTGAATCTTTATCTTCTTTTCAATCTCTTGCACCTTATTATTCTCTTATTGATGCGTTAGCTGGGGCAGATATGCATTTTCGACAAACAAAAAAGAAAATGTATGGACTTCCGCTTCTTCTTTCGGGACTTCGCTTTCCAGTTCTTTCTGGGGCAAGCTCCTAATTCCCTTTTCTTTCTCGTTGCTTTTTTGTATGAAAGTTTCTCTCCGCTCTACTTTTCATTCTGCACAAATAGCTTCGAATTTCCTTGCATTTCTTCGTTCTTGTGCTCAAACAACTCTTTCGTCTGATATTCAAATTCGAGGAAGTGTAACTGCACAAAAAGGTCAGGAGTTTACAGTTCTCCGTTCACCTCATGTTCATAAGAAAGGTCGAGAAAAATTTCGTTCAGCTTCACTCTATACCACTCGATTTTCGCTCGAGCTTCCTTCAGATGCGTCTTTTCCTCTTCAAGATGACCAGCAAAGAAAATCACTCAAAGGAATTTTTCTTTTCTTATCATGTCTTCCAGAAGCAGGAGATACTTCTTTCTCTCTGACTGTCCAACGAATCTTCAAGTGAGAAAGAACAAACTGAGAAACACATCCCCTCACCCCTCACTTAACCTATGTCACATCTGGAGATAGTCGGAATCGAACCGACAACATCATGCGTGCAAAGCATGCGCTCTACCATTGAGCTATATCCCCTTTCCATTTGATTGGAAGGGTTCGGAGAAAATAGGATTCGAACCTACGTTTCTTGACAGAAAATAGGCTTAGCAAGCCCACGCTTTAAGCCACTCAGCCATTTCTCCTTTTTTTCTTTTTTTTTTTGCACTGAAGAAAAAAGAAACCATGATAAATCCTTTCTGATGTCAATAAAGAATTGACTGAGACTTTCAGGTTTGTGCCTTTTTCGCTTTTTTTTTTGTATGGCTTATTTCCCAGCAGACACGAATCATGAAAAAGATTCGACATTTCAGCATTTTACGCTTAATTTTGGTCCGCAGCATCCAGCAGCTCATGGCGTTCTCCGTTTAGTCTTAGACATGGAAGGAGAAGTCATTGAACGCGCTGATCCACATATTGGATTGCTTCATCGAGGAACAGAAAAGCTTATTGAATATAAAACATATCTTCAAGCTTTGCCATATTTTGATCGTTTAGACTACGTTTCTATGATGGCTCAAGAACATGGCTATTCATTAGCTGTTGAACGTCTTGCCTCATTTGAAGTTCCGCGCCGAGCACAATATATTCGTGTTCTTTTTTGTGAACTTACACGTCTTTTAAACCATCTTCTTGCACTGACAACTCATGCAATGGACGTTGGAGCATTAACGCCTTTTCTTTGGGCGTTCGAAGAGCGAGAGCGTCTTTTTGAATTTTATGAACGTGTGTCAGGTGCGCGTATGCATGCTGCTTATATTCGCCCTGGAGGGGTCTCTCAAGACCTTCCACTTGGACTTTGTGAGGACATTCATACTTTTCTTGAACGTTTTTCATCACGTATTGATGAACTTGAAGAACTTCTTACGACAAATCGTATCTGGAAACAACGCCTTGTTGATATTGGAGTTGTCACACTTGATCAGGTTCAAGAATGGGGACTTACAGGAGTTTTAGCACGTGCTTCAGGCCTTGCTATTGATCTTCGACGTGCTACTCCATATGAAGTATACGATGAAGTTGCTTTTGATATTCCTGTAGGAAGTACTGGTGACTGTTATGACCGATACCTTCTTCGTGTTGAGGAAATGCGACAAAGCTGCCGTATTATCGCTCAATGTTTAAATCAACTTCCAGAAGGTCCTTTTCGCGCTGAGGATCACAAAGCGACACCTCCGTCTCGAAAACACATGAAACAATCCATGGAATCATTAATCCATCATTTTAAATATTATACTGAAGGATTCACTGTTGCCGCGGGAGACATCTATGCAGGAGTGGAGGCGCCAAAAGGAGAATTTGGAGTCTATCTTGTAAGTGACGGAGGGCCACGACCATATCGTTGCCATATCCGTGCTCCAGGATTTGCTCATCTTCAAAGCTTAGATATGATGTCAAAATATCATATGCTTGCTGATGTTGTAACAATTATTGGAACACAAGATATTGTATTCGGGGAAGTTGACCGATAAATGAATTCTTTCACTTTTCTTTGGGCGAGAACGGACTCGAACCGTTAGCAATCTCGTTGTAAGCGAGGTACTCTACCATTGAGCTACACGCCCAGGGTACTGGGTCAATGAATGAAGAAAAGAATGATATCTTCTCTCCACTACTACTCTATATTGAATTCTTTCTTTTCCTTTTTTTGCACACAAAAAGAGTCATCAAAAGAGAAAACGGAACAGAAAAGGGGAAGGGGAAGAAGAGGAAGAAGAGAACGAGAAAAAAGAAAGAATAAAGCAAGAAGGTGAAAACAGTTGAGCGCTAAAAAAGAAAGAAGAAGAAAGAAAGAGAAAAAGGATATTGCATGCTAGCTAGAAGAAAATCAAGAAGCAAGAAGAAGGGGGTGTAACTCAGTTGGTTAGAGTACTAGCCTGTCACGCCAGAAGCCGCGGGTTCGAGTCCCGTCTCTCCCGATTGGTTCCTTTCCGACTTTTTCTTTTGTCTCCTCAAAAAAGGAGAGAAAGAGCAGGATGAACCAAATGATGATTTCGTCGCTTTTCATATGAACGAATTTCAGATAGTTTTAATTCTCTTTATTGCTGCAAGTGCATTATCATCAACAATCCTTGGAGTTTCGTTTCTTTTCGGGCAAGTTCAATCCGAAGATCCAGAAAAGACTTCTCCGTATGAGTGTGGATTTGATCCTTTTGATGATGCTCGAGGACGTTTTGACATTCGCTTTTACCTTGTTGCACTTCTTTTCTTACTTTTTGATCTTGAGGTAAGTTTTCTCTTCCCATGGGCAGTGACTTTAGGTGAACTTCGAGAAATAGGTTTTTGGTCAATGATGGTATTTCTTTTCATCCTTACTGTTGGGTTTGTGTATGAGTGGAAAAAAGGAGGGCTTGATTGGGAATAAAGGTTTGTCTTTTTTCTCCTTTCTTTCTTCTTTCTTTTTTCCCGTTCTCTTCTTCCCCTTCCCCTTTTTTCAGCTTCTCTTTGCTCTTTTTTTCTTTCCTGAAATCAGTATTTTTGGAAACGAAATTGGGGAAACCTTTCTTTCCCTTTTTTTCCGGTAAAGACTTTTCCTTCTTGTTTCTTTTGCCTAAACAATGACCTTTTCTTCGAATACTTGGTTCGGACTTGACCCTTACGTACGTTTTGACATCATTTTTGAGAATGAATTGTGTTATCTTCTTCCAGAGCTTTACTTAGGAAGCATGTGTCTTGCTTTGCTTGTTTTTGGTGTTGCTCTTGCTGGAAGTAAAGATCATCAATATCCCTTACTCGGACCAGTTCTCACTCGCCTTTTATGTCTTTCATTAGGGCTTACTCTTCTTCTTTTGGTGGGGTCTCCATATGAAGCGTTCCACGCTCTTGGATTTACGTATATTCAAAATGAAGGAATTCGTCAATTGAAAATTCTCGTTCTTACAGTTGCTACTCTTCTTATTGGAGCGTATGAAGCTGGTCGACAGAAAGATCAAGAAAACTATTTTGAGTTCCCAATCCTTCTTGGACTTTCAATTTGGAGCGGGCTTTTTGTTTTAAGTTCAAACGATTTCCTTCTTTTTTATCTTGCTTTGGAAGCTCAAAGTCTTTGTTTCTATGTTCTTGCAGCTTGGTATCGAGGATCAGCTTTTTCAACTGAAGCAGGCCTGAAATATTTTGTTCTGGGAGCTCTTTCATCGGGAATTCTTGTTTTTGGGATTTCTCTGCTGTATGGAACAATGGGGACAGTCGCTTTTGACAAACTTCATATCCTTTTCTCTATTTCTGAAGCTCAACCTCTTGAAACTGTGTATTACGCAAATGTTCTTCTAGCTCTTATTTGTATTCTTGTTGGATTCCTTTTCAAATTAACGGCTGCTCCTTTTCATATGTGGGCACCTGATGTGTACGAAGGAGCCCCAATGAGCATTACAGCTTTCTTTGTTACAATTCCAAAGATTGTGCTTTTAGGAACATTTGCCCGCCTTCTTTATACAGTTTTCTTTTCTTTCTTCCCAATTTGGCAAGGAATTCTTGTTGTCTGTAGTGTCCTTTCAATGGCTGTTGGAAGCTACGGAGCACTTGCTCAATCGAAGTTAAAGCGTGTTTTTGCCTTTAGTTCAATTGGGCATATGGGATATATGCTTCTTGCTCTTTCATCCGGAAGCCAAGAAGCCTTAGCTGGAGTTTTTCTTTATTTAACGATTTATGTCGCAACAAGTCTTGGAGCTTTTGCAATTCTTCTTTCTCTCGAAAGTTTTCCTCTTTCTCCATTCTTTTCGGCAAACTCAGCATCAAACGAATCCTCAGCTCACTTTCAAACATCTCCATCATATCGTTCGTGGTTCATCACTGATCTTCTTATGCTTTCTGAAACTTCTCCATTCCGAGCAGCTTGTCTGACAATTCTTCTCTTTGCAATGATTGGAGTTCCTCCCTTAGTAGGGTTCTTCGGAAAATACTTTGCTTTTATGGCTGCAATCCAAGCATCGCTGATTCTTCCTGCCATCTTGGCAGTATGTTTCAGTACTCTTGGAGCGGTCTATTACTTACGTCTTATTAAGATCATGTATTTTGACCGTGCCGAAACTCCTATCGCGTATAAAGAACCACTTGCCTCAACAGCATATGTGTTTACTCTTTCTGTGTTTGTTATTCTGTTTACTATTTTTGCACCAGAATTACCATTCCTAAACGCGGAGCTTTTTGGCCTTAGCTTATATCCTCAAGCTTCATACTGGGATATTTTCTTCCCAATGTATGTACGATTTGGACGCTTTGCATAATGGCAACGAAGAAAAGAGAGTCTTGTTGAGACATAGGTAAAATAAAAAGATGAGAAACCAAAAGATGAGGATGAGAAAGAATTACACCATTCATTCTTTTCTTCTGCAAGAATTTCTTTCTTTTCAGAAAGAAATTCTTTTTTGTATGGACAAAATGTTAGGCCCCTCCCCACCAGTAAATAGCGATAAAAAGGAATAGCCATACAACATCGACAAAATGCCAATACCATGCTGCTGCCTCAAATCCTACATGATGAGTGCGTGAAAAGTGCCCTTGGAGAGAGCGAAAAAGACAAACTGCAAGGAAAACACTTCCAACAAAAACATGGAATCCATGAAATCCTGTTGCCATAAAGAAAGTTGATCCATAAACACTATCAGAGATCGAGAAAGGAGCTTCAAGATACTCAACTCCTTGAAGAGCAGTGAAAAGGAAAGCAAAAGCAAGAGTAACAAGAAGAGAAAAAATTGTCTGAGAACGATTTCCAGCTAGAATAGCGTGGTGAGTCCAAGTGACAGCTGCTCCTGAAGTAAGAAGAAGAAGAGTATTCAGAAAAGGGATCTCCCATGGACTCAGAACCTCAATTCCGGCAGGTGGCCATGTTGCTCCAATATCAATGGCTGGAGCTAAGCTAGAGTGGAAGAAAGCCCAAAAGAACCCTAAAAAGAACATTACCTCTGAAGCAATAAAAAGAAGCATTCCCATACGGTGTCCTTCTTGAACTGCTACAGTATGATGCCCTTCAAAGCTTGCTTCACGGATAACTTCACGCCTCCAGATCCCCATACTATATACAAGAGTTCCTAACCCAAGAAACAGCATTTCTTGCCCAAATTCATATCCATGCATATACAGAACTCCACCAGTTGTTAAACAAAGAGCTGCAATACTTGAAAAAAGAGGCCAAGGGCTTGGATTGACAAGATGAAACGGATGACGCTGAGGAGCTACCTCATAAAGTTCAGCAAATGAACGAACGCCCACTTCTTCTTTTTTTGACTGAAAAGTTTTTGGTGTATTGATCATGAACGAAAAGAATAAACTGACCCCCTCTGAAAATGCAAAAGAGGAAGAGCAAGAGAAAGAAGGGGAATCAAGAAAAAACAAAACAAGTAGGTAAAAAAAGGGGAAAAAAGAAGACAAAGAAAAAGGGATTAAATTTCTTCAGCTTTCTCTGCAACCCATTGAACATATTGATCAAGAGTTACTCCCTCAACGACAATTGGCATAAATCCGTGGTTCACACCACAAAGCTCGCTACATTGTCCATAGAAAACTCCTTCACGAAGAAGATAAAATCCTGTTTGGTTGAGACGTCCAGGGATTGCATCACATTTGACTCCTAAGGATGGAACTGCCCACGAATGAAGAACATCTGCAGACGTAAGAAGAACTCGAATATGAGTATGAACTGGAACGACAACACGATTATCAACTTCAAGAAGACGGAGTTGTCCTTTTTCTAGATCATCTTCTGCGACCATATAACTATCAAAAACAATTGATTCGTCATCTCTCGCAGAGTAGTCTGAATACTCATACGGCCAATACCACTGGTGCCCAATAGCGTTCAGCGTAAGAGCAGGATCAACATTCTCATCCATTGAGTAAAGAAGAGCAAATGAAGGAACTGCAATAGCAAGGAGAATAAGACTTGGCGTAACTGTCCAAGCGATCTCAATAACTGTTCCGTGAATTATTTTTGTTGGAACGTGTCCTTCGCGCTCACGGAAAAGCCAAAGAGTTCGAACAAGCATCCAAGTAACGAATGCAAGGATTCCTACAACAAAAAACATAATATCATGATGAAGGTTGATAATTCCTTGCATCACTGGAGTTGCTGGATCCTGAAATCCAAATTGCCAAGGAGTTGCAGCATCACAGAGAACCGGTGTAAATAGATTATACATACAAAATGAAAAAGAAAACCATCGAAGAAGGTCTTTTCTCAAGAGAGAAAAAAGGCCCCTGATGTGGTTCGTGACTCCTTGAGTTGGGATTGAACCAACGACCTAATGGTTAACAGCCATTTGCTCTACCACTGAGCTATCAAAGATCTTGGTGAAAGGAAGAAGAAAAAGAAGAAGAAGAAAAAGAAGAGCAAGGAAGGAAAAAAAGTAAAAAAAAGTTCAATTTGTTGAGTAGCTAGGACATATAAAATACTCTTCCTCAGAAAAGTGGAGGCTAGGTTTTTCGGCCTTGGTCTATGAGAGAAGCCTTTTTTCCTGTTCCATCTTTTCGCCAGATATGACGCTAGCCTTTCTTGTTTTAAGTAGCTCTGCTATCTTATCCGCTCTTTTAGTTATTCAAGCCAGAAATCCTGTTATTTCGGTTCTTGCCTTAATTGCGACTTTCTGTCAAGCTTCGGCTCTTCTCCTAAGCGTTCATATGGATTTCTTTGGAGTGATGTTTCTTATTGTATATGTAGGAGCAATTGCAGTTCTTTTTCTTTTTGTTGTTATGATGTTAAACATTAATACAGCAGAGATCCAAGAAAATCAATTGCGCTACCTTCCAATTGGCGGAGCCTTAGTCTTTCTTTTTTTTCTTCAAGTCCTTCTTTCTCAAGGACTTGATTTTGTTCCTTACCTTCCAGTTCAACCATCTGGGCAAGATCAAGTTGACCTTGGGAAACTTTGTGCATCATTGTCTCAAGCTCATCCGACTGAATACCGTGATTGGGGAGAAAGTTTCTCTTCTTTTTCGATTATTCGTGCTTTAGGATTTTCTCTCTACACGCATTTTATCGGGCATCTTCTTTTCGGAGGAATGATTCTTCTTATTGCGATGGTTGGAGCAATTGCCTTAACACTACACCGAGGTGCACTTGTGCGACGCCAAGATGTATTCATTCAGAATACCCGAGATTTTCAACTCACATATCGGAAAGCTCGAGCTTAACACTTCATTTCCTTTCTTCTTTTCTTCTTATGTATTATAGTCCATTAGAGCAATTTACAATTCTTCCTCTTTTGCATTTTCATATTGGATCAGCTTATTTTTCTTTTACGAATTCAACGCTCTTCCTTGTTCTTAGCTTAGGAGCATTTTTGAATCTTCTTCATCTGATTCTTGTCAAACAAAAAGGTGGATCTATGGTCCCTTCTTCATGGCAAATGATCATTGAAGGAATTTATACATTCGTTCAAGGACTTATTCTTGAGCAAATTGGAGAAAAAGGGCGACCTTACTTCCCACTTGTATTTTGTCTTTTTACTTTCCTTCTTTGCTGTAACCTTATTGGAATGATTCCATATACTTTTACGGTAACAAGTCATTTTATCGTTACTGTAAGTCTTTCAACAGCACTTTTTATTGGAGTGACTCTTGTTGGATTTCAAACTCATGGTCTTCATTTCTTAAGTCTTCTTTTACCAAAAGGAGTTCCAATGGTTCTTGCACCTTTTTTAGTTGTTATTGAACTTATTTCATATACATCTCGTGCTTTAAGCTTAGGACTTCGACTTGGTGCAAACATGCTGGCAGGGCATACACTTGTGAAAATTATTGCAGGATTTGCTTGGTCAATGCTTCCACTCGGAGGACTTCTTACAATTGGAGCTGCTGCACCACTTGTGGTTGTTTTCCTTCTTACAGGACTTGAGCTAGCGATCGCAGGAATCCAGGCGTACGTTTTTAGTATGCTGTTCTGTATTTATATGAATGATTCAATTCATCTTCATTAATACATAGGCTTCCTGGATCATCTTCTCTTCTTCTCATCTTATTTCGAAGATAGTTTTTATGCCCGTAACTCAATTGGATAGAGTGTTAGACTACGGATCTAGAAGTTGTGAGTTCGAATCTTGCCGGGCATGCCAAATTCAGTCAAGTATATAGTTTTCTATGTCTGTGCATCTTTACACTCTACAGGACTTGAACCTGTACCCCTCAGCTTAGAAGGCTGATGTTCTCTCCTATTGAACTAAGAGTGCACGGTTTTTTCTTTCTTTTCTTTTTTTCTATGAGCTCTCCAATGCAAAGAGATATGATCCGAAGAGAGAAATCAATGGGTCAAGAATCATCTCGAATTATTCTTAAGGCTTTAGCGCGTACAGGACGTCAAAATGAGAGTTTTGAAGCTTTGCAAAAGCTTGCAAAGAAACAAATTGATGGAAGTTTCGTGCGAGTTCGAAAACGTTGTACACTTTCAGGACGATCCCGCGGCCTTGTTCATCGCAGTATTCCTTTTTCACGTATTCTCTTCAAAGCTCGTGCATCTCAAGGACTTCTCCCTCTTTTGAAAAAGGTATAAGGTTTTCTTGAACTTCCTTGAATGAACTGCGGATGTCGATTAATGGTAGGTCCTCTGCCTTCCAAGCAGATAGTACGGGTTCGAGTCCCGTCGTCCGCATCTTTTCTTCCTTTCTTCCTTCCTTGGGAGATTTCCACCCCACTTGTATTTCTTCTTCTTCTTTTTCTTTTTCCCTCTCTTCCTCTTCTTCCTTTTTGAATTTCCTTGGTGGAATGGTAGACACGTCGGGTTTAAGCCTCGATCTTTTTAGGTATCGGTTCAAGTCCGATAGGAAATACTTTTTATTCTTGTTTTCTTTCTTTATGAAACCACGCAAAAAATCTTTCCAAAGATTTTCTCATGATCTCTGGCGAACAGGAAAAAGTACATACTCACCTTCTTTCCTCTCGGGTCAAGGTGTCCGTAAAGGAAGAAAAAAACTTTCAGACTTTGGAAAACGCCTGCAAGCACGAGCTTTATTGAAAATCTTATACGGGCAAATTCGAACAAAATATTTTCGAAAGCTTGCTCATGAAGCTTCAAAAATGCGATTGCGTCGAGCTACAGCCCTTTTAACCCTTTTAGAAAGTCGGTTAGACGTTCTCCTTTTTCGATGTGGATTTGCTGTAAGCATAGACGAAGCCAGACAACTTATAAGTCATAAGAAAGTATTTGTAAATGGGCAACTTATGACTCGCCCAAAATATATTCTTCAACCAGGGGATATTTTTTCCTATCCTGGACTTCATTCCCTTTCTTCTCCTTCAAAAGAAGATACTCCACAGGAGGAGGAATCACTTGCATCTTTTGGGCCGAAAGCTCCTTTTGAATCTTTTCGCCCAGGGAAACTGTATAAACCTCTTCAGGTTGAAGTTTCCTATGCGCTTGGGCGTGGAATTTTCCTTTTTCGCCCCCAAAGCCTTCACTTTCCTCGACGACCATTTCCAGATTTAGCAATGGAGTCTTTTTCTCAATAATTTGAATATAAAGATATCAAATATGTAGAAATTCTCTTTGTTTTCAGGAAGAGAAAAAGAGAAGAAAGAAAAAAAGAGAAGAAAAGAAGAAAGGGCTCAAAGGTTATGGACAGAATCGAACTGTCGTTTATGGATTTGCAATCCACTACATTCCCACTATGTTACATAACCAATATTTCAAGAAGAAAGAAAAAGCAAATTTTCTTTTGAGAGCCACTGGCGGATATGAACTTAAGTGGTTAAAGTGCTAGACTGTGACTCTGGATATACGGGTTCAAGCCCCGTTATTCGCCTTTCTCAAGTGTGTCTTCTTACCTAGTAAGATCATTTGATTTCGCATGATACTTGCTCATTCATTTATGTGTTCGCATTCTCTTCAATCTGTGACCTCTGTACTTTCGTACGCAAATGTCATATCATTAGCGAATTTAGAAGAAGCAAGTACGCGCCTATCTCTCGAAAATCAGTGGACAAAACAATCTGAAGTGTCGGAGATTGATCTTTCAAAACTTCATTTTGAATTGAAACGTCAAAAATACAAATTCCGACCACAAAAAAAGATTTCTGTTCGCGTGGCTGACGGCAATCAATATCCTCTTGAGACAAAAAATCAAAGCAAAGAACGAATCTTTGCATTTCCATCGAAAAGAGATACAGTTCTTCTCACTGCCTTTGCACAAAAGCTTGAACAAGTTTTCGACCCGTTTTTGAGTTCTTGTTCATACGGGGCTCGACAGGATCGAACTCTTCATACTCTTTTTCACGATTTAAGTGCAGTTTCCGGAAAGAATCCAGTTCTTTTTCGAATTCATCTTGAAAAAAGCTTTGGAAAAATTCACCAGGAATTTCTTGTTCGTCAGCTTGCGTTCTTCTGTGATCAACAGGGAAGAGAGCTTTTTCAGAAAGTGTGCCAAGCTTCATATATTGATGTGCATACTCTTGGGATGCACCAAAGACCTCAATTTAGGTGGTCTTCTTTTGAGACTCCTCTGCACACAGCTGGCCTTCCTCGAGCAAACCTTCTTTCTTTGGTTTGCACGAATATTTTCTTTGCTTCATTCGATACGTTCCTCTTTGAACTTCAAAAGGAATACTCTTTTCGATTTGTGCGATATATGGACCAGATTCTTTGTATAGTATCTGGGGACCTCGATGAAAAACAGAGGATTGCACTTGAAAATCGCATTCAAAGGTTTCTTTTACAGACACTCAAACTTTCTTCAACAATTGAGAAAACCAAAAAAGTTTCGTTTTTAGGTGCTCAAGTAGAAAGCTCTCACGAAGGAGTCACATGTTCTCCGGATATTGATTCCCTTTTTGCGCTTGCGCTCGAAAAAGGATATGCAAAATACGGGGCAAGTGGAAAAATTCGAGCCACATCCTTTCGCCGAGCTACTTCTTTTCAAGAAGATGAAATAGTTTTGATGTATCAAAAAGCTCTCCGAAGAATCTGCCAGTATTATTCATGGACTCACCTTCCATCTTCTCTTTCGCCAATCCTTCATCTTTTGACAAAGTCATGCGCTCTCACGCTTGCAGATAAATTGAAATTAGGAAGTGCGCAGAAAGTGTATAAACGATTTGGCCCTTATTTGCGAGTTCAAAGCCTCCAGACAAAAGGGTTCAAGAAAATGGGGAAGAATGATCAAACTTTCTCTTTACATCCATCAACGTACAAGAAGATAGATCAAAAGACATTTGAGAAAGGGCGATATCCCCATATATTTTCTTCTTTTTTTGATGATCTTTTTGAGTCTTCACATTCCTCAAAAAGAAAATCGCTCTAGACGGCAAGCCGTATGCGAGGTGTGAGTTTTTCTCAAAAAAAGGAGGAAAGTGTCTCTCGCACGTACGGTTTAGATACGGGGAGAAATTCCTACGTATATCTTTGGTCACCCAGAGGTTTATATCCTGATCCTTCCAGGATTTGGTATTATTAGCCATGTTGTAAGTACATTCTCTCGTCAACCAGTCTTTGGATATCTAGGGATGGTGTACGCTATGATGAGTATCGGACTTCTTGGATTCATCGTTTGGGCTCATCATATGTATACTGTTGGACTTGACATTGATACGCGTGCATATTTCACTGCAGCTACAATGATTATCGCTGTTCCAACAGGAATTAAAATTTTCAGTTGGATTGCAACTCTTTGGGGAGGAAGTATCCGTTTCCCAACACCAATGCTTTTTGCAATTGGATTCATCTTTCTTTTTACACTAGGTGGATTAACAGGAGTAATTCTAGCAAACTCAGGACTGGATATTGCACTTCATGACACATATTATGTTGTTGCACACTTCCATTATGTTCTTTCTATGGGAGCAGTCTTTGCTGTTTTCGCTGGATTCTACTACTGGGTAGGAAAGATGTCAGGATACACGTACAATGAAGCATTAGGACAAATTCATTTCTGGATTTTCTTCATTGGAGTAAACCTAACATTCTTCCCAATGCATTTCCTTGGACTTGCTGGAATGCCTCGCCGTATCCCTGACTATCCAGATGCATATGCTGGATGGAACGCGATTGCAAGTTATGGATCATATCTTTCAATCTTAGGAACGTGTGTATTCTTCTATCTAGTGTTTGAGATGTTTGCAACTCGAAATGTGTCTGAAGCAAATCCATGGGCGGAGAAGGACGAAAAAGATCTTTCTTCAACTATTGAGTGGCTTCTACCAAGCCCGCCTGCGGCTCACGCATTTATTGAAGTTCCTTCAATTAAATCTTCATACGCGCCTCTTGCGTCTGCTGGGGAAGTGTCGAAGTAATACAATAATGTAGAAACACTTTCGAAAAAATCAAAAGACTATACTCTAAGAGAAAAGACAAAAAGGTGGAAAGGAAAAAATGTTTATCATTTTTTCTGAGAAACACTATGTAAGAAGAACGGCACTTCCTGCATGATGGAAAGGGTTTGCCATTTTTTTCTCTCTTTTCTTTCGTTTTTTGCAAGGAAAGAAAGAATGCAAAAGGGCAAAGCCACCAAAATCAGAAATGGAAGAAGCTTGGTTCGAAGAAAAGACTGAACTTGTGAGTTTGATCCTGGCTCAGAATGAACGCTGGAAGTATGCGTAATACATGCAAGTTTTGAGGGATTCACGTAAACTCTCAAAGCGAACGGGTGAGGAATACATAGGAATCTACCTTCTTCGGGAAAAGAGATGCTTTGTGGAAATGCACAAAGATCAAAAGAAGAAGATGAGCCTATGGAGGATCAGGTAGTTGGTGAGGGAAAGGCTCACCAAGCCGATGACCCTTAGCGGATCTGAGAGGATGTACCGCCACATTGGGACTGAGAGACGGCCCAGACTCCATCTGGAGGCAGCAGTAAGGAATATTGGACAATGGGCGAAAGCTTGATCCAGCGATACTTCGTAAGAGATGAAGGCCATATCGGTCGTAAATCTTTTTCAGAAACTTTAGATCATGACAAGAGTTTCAGAAGAAGCCCCGGCAAACTTCGTGCCAGCAGCCGCGGTAAGACGAAGGGGGCAAGTGTTATTCGGAATGACTGGGCGTACAGAGCATGTAGGCGGATTTGAGTAATGATTTTTTGCACAAGCCCAAAGTTTCCTTTGGAGTCGCAAGAAAGATCACAAATCTAGAGATACAAAGAGGTTTTCGGAATGTGTCAGGGAGGGCTAAGATTCATAGATCTGACATAGAACACCAAAAGCGAAGGCAGAAGACTTTTTGGTATCTGACGTTGAGATGCGAAGGCGTGGGGAGCGAAAAGGATTAGATACCCTTGTAGTCCACGCAGTCAACGATGAATGGCGCTCCTTTCTTTTGTTCAATCGGAAGGGAGAAAATCGAACGAGACCATTCCGCCTGGGGAGTACGATCGCAAGATTGGAACTCAAAGGAATTGACGGGGGCTCACACAAGCGGTGGAGCATGTGGTTTAAATCGATACAACGCGCGGAACCTTACCAGTCTTTGTATATATCTTTCCCTCTTGGGCACTCAAAAGGTGAGCAAAGATATACAGGTGCTGCATGGCTGTCGTCAGCTCGTGTCGTGAGATGTTTGGTTAAGTCCAGCAACGAGCGCAACCCCTATCGTATGTTGCCAGCATTCAGTTGGGCACTCATGCGAGACTGCCGGTGTTAAGCCGGAGGAAGGTGGGGACGACGTCAAGTCATCATGGCCCTTACGAGTGGGGCTACAGACGTGCTACAATGGTTACTACAGTGGGCAGCAAGGTCGCGAGGCCACGCTAATCCC
>ERZ1740065.1149-NODE-1149-length-15510-cov-11.221870_pt1 | contig 15510 bp, 13 predicted proteins | sample MGYA00581738_ERZ1740065 | MGnify/ENA primary metagenome ERZ1740065 (study PRJEB43018, sample SAMN04849749) | marine metagenome | isolation source: floating plastic debris | place: Pacific Ocean | collected 2008-09-01 | study: EMG produced TPA metagenomics...
CCCCCCCCCCCCCCCCCCCCCTCTCCCTCCCTCCCCCCCCCCATCCCCCGCCTCCTAGCTATCTAGAGACTGCGAAAGTAGATAAGCAGCTAAGAAAATACTTTAATACTTAAACAATAAAGAACAATTCTCTTGCAATCATATAGGCGCATATCTGCTTAGCCAATCAAGGGACACAATAAGTAAGGCCAGTAATGTGAAAGCATGAGCTTACTGCTTAGTCATGAGAGTTGTATTTGATGGCCTCTTAGTACATCAAACTGCTAACTTGTGTGCCTTAGTGAAAGCAGCTGCCTGTGATGTCAAAACTGCTGTCATCAGTATGTCATAAATGCAGAGCCAAAGTTTCCGGAGTCCAGACAGAACCTTTACCACAGGCGAATGTGGTTCCTGTTTGGCAGTATGACAATAAAAGCCAGGAATGTCGAGCCAAAGATGAGACAATCATGGTGAGTCCAGTTCTTGCATCATCGACTATTGATCATCGTTTCCACGTTTCCATGGCGCTTTAAATTGGTTTTTGTTTCAGATATTACAAACGAAAGTGGCAAAAATGGAAGAGCTGCTGAGGTTGAAAGACCTAAGAATTGAAGAGCTTCAATCAAAGATACCACCAAGACAACCTCGGATGAATAAAGGCAAACGATGAGAGAAGTGGCTACACACATGTGCCCTCAATGCGCTCATCAAATCCAATATGATAGTATGACAGTATGACAGTATGACAGTATAATATTAGTAACCTTCAAAGTGCAGAGATTCTTTCCTCAGATCACCGGACAAGGTAAACTACAACGCAATATCAATTTTTTTCTCATGAACCAAATAACATTCATTATTTTCCTTCCTCAGTATAAATAAAGTTGTCAACTGCAAAAATATCTTGAGAAGTTTTCAAGTAGGTATTTCATGACTTGACCTGACATAACCTAAGTGTCATACGCCAATCCTTTTCAAAAGGTTGCAAATGTAGGAGACAATGAAGCGTCACCAATGACCTTCACCTTTCTTTGGATTTCCAATAAAAGGATAGTAGGTCAAGATTATCAAGATGATTCTGACTGAGCAGGTGAGTGGAATAGCTGCTCAGCAATAGCAACAACCTGCCAATGACAGACGGAGGTCAAATCTAGATAACTATGATTCTATGACCATGCTAAAGAATATGGCACAGGGTGCGTGGTTCATGTGCACCTCTGTATTTGTTCCATGTTTACAGCTAAAACCGAGTGGTGAAATCCATGTAGACACTAAATGGACAAACACAGAAGACTCTAGCACAATGTTGGTTGAACCCAGAACAAATAACCTGAATAATTGATGCAGCCAAATGTGTGGGATGTAAACAAATGCGACAGCTGACCACTACGAGTAGCGAGTAGTATGTGATTCTGTTTGTACAGTTGGGATTGCCAGCATCTGGCCATCCAGTCTGGTCAGCACCAGTCCGGATGCAAAGACTTCTATTTTGAGCTGATTGCATGCTGTGAGGCTGGTAAAAAATAATTTCCGTCTACTGAAAGAGCATTAGCCTAAGATCAACTGGTTTGTGTGGGAAAGTCTTCCTGAGCCCCTAGACTTGGGTGTTTATCAGATAAGAGCCAAGCATAACAAATGGATGACTAATTTTATGTCTTAGTTGACCTCCGATCTAAAACAATAACATGGTCAGTGACTCGCAGCCATTACCCTGTTGATCACATTAGGTTACGGATGAATCCTTGCTTTTAACCCTATGACGTGGGCGAGATGCCACACAGTTCGTGGGATGTCACAACGGAGTTTCCCCAGACCGGGCAGCTATAAATACTGGGTTGTTATCAATGCACGGGTAGACTTCATGTTCTCACTGCAGCGATCAGTTGGCATTGGCACCAGTGACTCTATTTAGAAGTAAATGGCTCTATACCCTCACACAGTTCTCACATTTGGCTTGTGCTTGGTCACCGCTCAAGTCCTTGCAGGTGAGTTTCATACAGCTTTTACAAGTCATCAGTTTGCTGATATTTCAACGTTTTTATGTAAATGTATATGATTATCTGCACCAGGTGTGGTTCAGCCTCCGGTAATGGCAGATGGAGAGTGTCCCATCTGTTTCATGGCAAACAATGTGATGAAAGTGCCGACAGTTGACACCGACTGCACCAGATACACAGAAGTCTTGCCATCGTTCAAGATGTATGATCGACCATGTCCGCCTGGCACAAAGTTCAATCACCTGAACTGTCTCTGTGATCACGCTTATAAAGTTGACTGCAAATGCCGTACTGTTTAACTATAATTAGTTGAACTGGTATTAGTTCAAATGTGACTCCAGATATTTTTGCTGAACCTACAATTGAGTTATTTTTATAGAATATCGTACAAATAATTAAAAACATATGCTATAAGTAAATTTTCTTGTGTCCGAGCAACTCTATCAGAAGACAACCAGTTTCTCTCATTCTGTGTTAGATGTGGCAGCAAGGATCAACACACTACAGCCTGTAGATGAAACTGCTGGTACACTTTCGAACTGGCCATATCTGTTTTATAATCTCATCTGTGCCCTCCGTGGGAGTAGTAGCCATGAAGTCTGTGTATTAACTGAAATCAAGTCAAAATCTTGACTCATACAAATCAAGTGAAGAGTGAACCCGTGCCCACATAGATCTTTCTCAGTCAAGGCAGTTGTGCCTCCCACTTGCAAAAAATCTCTGCAAGATGAGACCTGAGATCGGTGCTTCATCACGCATTGTGCTCAGGCAAGTCTGAATTCGTAGACAGTAGAAAAGGGTGAAGAGCTTTTATTGGCAGTGCTGACCGTGTTTGTCCCAATTCATGGCAGCAAATGTCCTTCATAGTCTTGTTCTTGAAGGGGTTTGGCGACTTCATTCAACTGTTTGCCATGATAAAACAGGGCAATAATATTATTCTTGTAGCTGGCCATTGGATATCGGCTGTTTGCTTTGGAACAGTTTGAATAGATTGATGTGAAAAACAAGACTCCAAATATCATGTGCTCTCTCCATGTATTATCGTACCAACAAATTATCAAGGTCAATTAAGTCAGTTCGGAGCAATCACTTGACACCTCATCCGACTTCACATTTATAGCCATTCTTAATTACAGAGACATTCAACATTCTCGATGTGATCACAAGCACAAATTCTAGGGTTGAACATGGTCTCTGGCGCACATTGCATATCCTGGTGTCTGACGCCTTTATCCCAAGTGATTCTGTAGCCTTTGCATCCAGGCAACTGGTCAAACTTGGCGCCTGCCTTTATTGAAAAGCACCATCCACAACCTAAAATGTGAAGTTTCGTTACATATCATGATAACCTTAGGCTCTAGATAAGATGATGATGCACTATGATCAGTCAGTACCTGCTCCATGCACCGATTGGGAAGCCAACAGAGCGAAAATGAAAACTAGTAGTATCACCTTCATAGTCCGTATTTTTAGAGTCCCGTCGATGGTTTGTGAGTAGGTTACTGATTGCCTTATCTTATATCTCCTTCTTGTCACATGACTAACTACCAGCAGAAAATGCTGGCTAGCATTTCATCACTACCGCTATAAAATACCCATCTGTGATTCCATTTACTGATGGACCACCCTGTACAGTTGACTTCATGAACACCAGTCAAGCAATGTAATCCATGAGTGAATATCACGTACGAAGGTGCATACGTGTGTATATCTGTGAAGGCGTATGTGGAAATGCTAACGTCATCACTTCTACGGCAGCGGGCACAGCTTGGTTGATTTGAGCTGATCGACAATAATTGCATTTGCTGAGAGCAAAACTCACCGGAACACAATTTGATTTTTCATCAAGACACAAGCCGTGGGCAACTGAGGCAGTTACAATACTATACAGTTGTCCATTTACCATTCTGACCTTGCTACGGTAGCACAGCAGATTGTTGTTCGTGCTGTGTGATAACATATCTGCGTGCTACGACTGCTGTGACTGCTGCTATCAAGAGAATGAATCTCACGCTGTGCAGTCTGGCGATATTCCTGGTCATTGTTGTTTGCGTAGGTACTGCGTTTGGTGCGAATGATGGTGAAAAAGGTAGATCTACATGGTTTTTCTCCAGTTCTTCAACTGCTGTCAACATGTTATTTTGCTACACGCAACCTGTCATTTGTAGGTCAGCACAACAAACGGTTGTGGAAAGGCGGAGCATACAATTGGCTGAAAACAAACCGCTTCTTGCAGTCACTCTGGGGGAAAAGAAGTCATTCCATGGAAAAGCTAAAACCCAACTCCGATACAGAAATTAGAGGTCTTTGTAAGCTGATTGCCACTGCAAATACCCATAACAGAAGGATTACTGGACTCTATACCGACCTCACAGACCTGGAAAAGCAACTATGCTGAACCAAAGGATAGTTATCAAAATGGAATTGCAGAATAGCCACTAATTCGCATAGCCTATCATATTCATGGGGTCTCGTGGTTTTCTCTGTTGGTTATCGTATCAGCTGACATCCTCCATTGTGTATCACGCTGTGTTGAAGTTCTCACGCATGATGTATTATTTTGTCCATTATCAATGAAATTGAGAACATTTAACAGTTGAGAAACACCACAACGTCTAGCCCACACAAGCTATTTGTATTCATTGAGCACATACCAATACAATTGCACCCCAAGTAAGCTACTGTTTTTCAATGGGTTTGATTCAATACTTCTGTGTAAGTTCATGAATTCAGCAGGACAAACTGTTGTGAGTGGTAACTTGTTTCGCCAGTGTAATGAAACAGAAAGTTGCAGTGTCAACAGTGTAGTAGAAGCCAAGACTTTAGTAGCTTATAAGATTCTCGTACACAACAGATATGGAGTGGTAATACTAGCTACTCGTTGGTATCCAACCTTGAATTCTTTGAGGTAAGATTTGATAAGAGATGGACTATGAGAGAAGGGTGGGTTGTGACGTAACCATGAGTCAGCATTCGGGTGTCAGTAGCTGATGTGTGTTATTTCGATCTCTCTAATGCAGCCACCATAACTACAGCTGTACGAGTTTGATGGAGAACTTTCAGCTATTTACAGCAAATGCATTCCGCTGATACGGGTACAGTGAGATGCCAAGGCAGTTGTTGCTGTTACTGCCAGAAGCCATTCTCCACAGTGTGTTGTTACTATGTGATGAACTGACAGTAGAGGAAAAGGAACTGTTTGTCAAGTGTATTTGTTCGACCTGTCCTCCCCAATTCCAGATGGCCATGTACTTTATTTAAGATTGTAGTCTGGCTTATCTAGAGGTAACTTTACACGATCAATTCCCCATTCCATGATTACCTCACATACGCCACAGGAGTTAGGTCAGAGAAAGGTCAGCGGGTCTACAAGAGGTAGCCCATAATCTAACCTCAGACACCCTAGGTCTCCGTGCAGATCGAGAAAACATCAGAGATCCTGGACAACTAGGATCTCTGACAACATGTAGCTCTATACAGCTGGTTTCTACTGAATAGCAGCAGAAGTAGAGCATGATCAGTAACATGGGAACCAGGACAGTGGTGTTGCCAGAGATACATACATCTCTGGATATGCTGTCAAGTTGGCCGGCAAAGGTCTATTGTCATGCTGAATTCTGCTGCGTGATGTCTGCCTCTGGTCAAACAGGTCCTGTTTGTCCAACTTTCCAGTGTTTGTCTGAGCTTGCGTTTTTCGCTCTGGCATTTGCACACAAAGGTGAGAATTTTATCACTGGGAAAGCCAACCAGGATCAGAACAAACTAGAACATGCCCAGTAGATTCCAGAGCTCAGCCGAAAGCGGGTTGGTGATACTACTTAATACTTTTAATTTTCAGGTCTTTGAATGATGATGAGTGGAAGCCAGTCCAGCTGGCAGCCTCAGTATCTGGGTATAGGCTCATCTCTCACTCTGAGCAGGCACAAGAATCTTCCTGCCTATCAGAGAGGAAAATACCGCATAGATCGTACTCGTAATCAGATACTAAACATAGGCAAGGCCAAGTCAAGCAGCACATGGAGAAGTATGATGGTGATGTTTTTCTCACACTTCAAGACACTGTTGAGAGATTAGCTGTGATAGTATAACATGTATTCATTCTACCTGAGGCTTAGCTAGTGACCTGCCGCACCAAATCTCAATCAATATTTGTACAAACGTCAATTGGTAAGCATAGCAAGTTGATTTCAGGAGTTCCTGACCAGCAGCAGCAATCAACACCAGTACTTAGATTCAGCCATTCAGCTTCACCACACACAAGACGGTCCAAGAATGAGACAGAAAAACATGTCCTACCCGACAATGATGTTGGCCATTTCAAGTAGGTAGAATGCAATCCCTGTTTTTCTCTCTCATAACATGATTCTACAAGAAGAGCTATTCAGATTACTAGAAAATGATTGCAAGATGCGCTCAAATCCTACCACGATTTGGTTGCAGTCTCTTCTCTGCTATGTCAAAGTATCTATTCCGTGCATTGCTTGCACATGATTTGAAGTACTGTCACTCCACCATCATCTCTTCCGCAGCACGTAAGAGACCTGTAAAGTTGTAGATTGGATGTTCATATAAAATAGATAAATGAATCCTGTTTAGTCTACTATAAGAGGTCATAATCCTTCCTTGTCTCACAGCCCACATACCCACATAGTACCTTGATGATGTCCGGGCGTCCACAGGATGTCCCTCAAGCCTATTCAAGATAACAAGACTAATCAAGTTTTTACACAATAGCCCCAAATGCTATGGTAGTTTTTGACATAGCAAACTTACTCTGTGAAACAGTGCCTCCAGATATTGTGATCAGAACAGTTGTAGTTGAACTTACATGTAGATGTTGCATCTCCAAAGCTGAATTTAAACTGTTAGCGCCAAAATTTGGCAATACATTAGAGCACTACCGGAAATCAGTTGGGCAATGTAAGCCAATACAAAAGACATTGGCCAACTGGAAATATAACCGCTTTATGCTGGATAGGTATTGCCAATCTCGAATGGCAAAAAAATCATAGTTCTACACTCACACACTGCCAGCATGGCAGTTTTTCAGCGCTTGAGCAGAGCGATATGTAGGTGTGGTGTGGTGAGGGTAGTGTAGATGGAGGTGTGGAGAAAAAATTTCCATTCAGCAGGCTCTCAGAAATCATTTCAGGATCACATCACATGAGCCTCAAGTGAGAAGAACTTGAGAGGTCTTAGCTGTGCAGTAGATGCTTGACACCCACCTCATGGATTTGAGTGCAGCTGCACTGTTTTATGGGCTTTGGTCTGATGAAGATACCAGTGCAGGGGGAACTAGAGGGAATGCAGTTCCTGTAAGAAAATTATAGCCACATCTAGAGGGAACGCTCGGTCCCTTTGAAACTCATAGGCCAAAATCTATGCTACAAGGAATTTCAACATCAGATGCTTTCTGCTCACAGTTTCATCTGAGTGTAGCAACTGCAGCAGCTGGCTGCCTGCCATATGTGAATCGGAATTTCCCTGTTCCAGTGGTGCCATAATTCAGACTGACTACGCACCTATGCATGGCAATCGGCTTAACACCATTATCAAAGACCGTTAGAGTTCCCTTATAAAGAAAATTACAATTTAAGCCCAGGAAGATACTGAAAGAAAAACCAATATAAGATTCTCCTAGGAACTTAGATATGATGGAATATCTCTATCCTTTCGCCAAATACTATGTACTATACGGAATAGGTAATGAACCTTAGCATCAAAGCCAAAGTTCGAAAAGCTTATGAGTAGATGACTACCATAAAAACAAAGATGTGTGCTTGAAAGCATTGAGCTAGGGAAAATGCTCGAGTACTAACTGTATACTATAAGAGTTATCTTCTCTTCTCTTTCAATCGCTCAATGCTTCCGGTATCATGGACTGCACTATTTATAGTCTACGAAATATGAGGTTATGTTGTATTGACTGCCAATTGCTAACAGCAAAATTCAAGGGGAATATTTATCTCTGCACTTATTTAGCGTATCCTACGTATCCATCCATCTCGGCATTTCTCAGTCTCTGTTCAAAAGTGAAATGGATAGCAGAACTTTGCTTTGCAGTCGTTCAATTCTGACTCTGACTGGCTTCGAGGCTTCAAAAATGCTCAAAAATAAATAAGGGAGCTCGTAGTAATATTGACCCATTATCTCCCTACATCACATCATACTCCTGAGTCTTGGGTAAACGAAGAATTCATCTATTTAGTGTGGAAGATGAGACGGAGACAGCGCCAAAGAACTCACGGTTTTCGTCGTCTGCTAAACCGAGAATGCTGTACGACGCTGACAAGTCCTTTCTGGCCGAACTCGATGACGTGAGAAAACAACTCCGAATTTCCCCTCAAAATGTCGTGGTAACCATCAAACGATTTATTACGGATGCCAAAGTCTCAGACAGCGACGGTAGAAGAGGTGTGTATGACTCTAAACTAAGGCAGTTGAACAGAGAGGGCATCATAGATCTAATTTAATATGTATTTCTGCCACTGCTGGTTCCAAACACCACAGTTCGACTGAAGGTCACTGAGGTCGACATTGACAGAATTACTTCTCAACGGAAACATCAATAAAAGTTACAAACAACAACAACCAGAACGATCACAATATCATTTAGGTTTGAATGGTTCTCATTCATACATCCATCTACATTTTTACATTTCCATTTCCATGTCAGGAAAAAAATCATTCCAGTACCAAAGATGTGTGTGTACATATCAACGTTAATGTCTCAACCTCAACCAAATACTATTTCCGTCCTGAACTCTTTTAGCTAAACCACTGTCTCCGGGTGATGACGAGCCAAACCAAGAAAACCAGAGACATAGCCTAAGATCAGCACCTGTTCACTCCCGCGTTCCACTGTCTGGAACAGTTAGCCTACCCTTACTTAACTTGGAATGTAAGGCTATAGAGAAAGCTGACTCTGTCATAGAGAGCGACTGCTCATCATCAAGTATCGATGATTGCACAGAACCCAGTATGGCCAATAGGTAAGTCTCCTCTTCCTCTTGGGGTCAAAGTTCAGGTCAACGGTCATTACTATATACTACTAGATATCTTTGACAATGAGGATCTCTGATAGTACTGATACCATTCATCAACTTTCCTCACTAGCCAGCTGTTTGAAGGCGTTTCATTGTATGCTGTTTCCGCTCTTTGATGACTTGCTGGTGCTTTCGGTAGGAGAGAATAACTCCCATTGTCCGCGGATTCCTCTGTTGATGTTGTGTTGTAGTCTGTGCGTGGATGTGATTGAGTTGGAAGACAGAGGGTCGTTTTTCTAGACAGAATTTGCTCTATAGCACCTCTATGTGTTGACACCTCAATTCGCCCTCTACATCCAGGTTCTCCGATTACTTCTCCTTATAGGCTGCTTCTATCTTTTGTCTCTCCACTAATTAGCCTATTGGCAATTAGCTTGCTGACCGGCTGCCGCTTGATGCAGCATCAAATCACCGCAAATACCTGCTCACATTTTCTTTTATGTAATCTTTCAGATAACTTGCCGTTGTCGGGTCTGAAAGTAGCGATTTCAGTCGCGCAGATTCCTGTGTGCTTATTGATTGTTCGGCCATTGTTTCGATGTTATGAAAGGAAACTCATTATCAGCTAATTTTTTTCTACTCTGCCGAGCAGCAGTAACTAGCTGGTGAACACGTCTTTACATTGTCCGATTGCCGCCGCGGCGAGTGACTTTGAGTCTCTCTTGACGACAACATCTGCTAAGAGGACATGGTGCAAAGCCGCGTCAGCTCTACCATATTCACTATACCCCTCTCCTACTAGCTTCAGTAACAGTAAGTTGTCACTGTACATACATAGACTGTAGTCTGAATCAGCTAACTCCAATCGGGACTTAAGTAGTAGACGTACCGTGTATATGTAAGGAAGTAGGATAGGGTAATCAGAGGTAAGGGGATAGGAGCGTGTGTGGACATCGGGACGCACGCAGCGTAATGTACTCAGAGGTGTGACGTTGAGTGAGTGGCTCACATATCAATGCATTTTCTGTTGACTTTCCGTGATTGACCCGGGACTGTGTCAAGTGCAACTGAGAGCCGGTTTGAAAAAGGATAAAAAATTGTGTTTAAACTGTTACAAATATGACGGCAGCAACGACAGATTAGGCATCGGGTGGCTCTGGGGTGGGGAGAGCGCTGCGTTAGATTGACCGCGACTGTCTGTCATACAGGACCCGTCTGGAGCTGCGGGAGACTCTGACGCGTTTGTCATGAGTAAGCAGAAAACCGTCAACTGTAACGCTAGCCTTGGCCAAGGCTACAATGTCAAGGTAACAATGGTGCTGAGTAAGGACAGCGCTCGATACCCGTCGTCCATTGTTGAGTTGTGCAAGAATATCGCTAAAAAACACCGCCAGCTTCTGCAGTCGTCCGTAAGGACCGACCCCAGGTGAGGCGGAGTCTATTGCTGTCAATGAGTCGATCTCTCTCTCCACACAGTGTCACCTCTCTTACCATGTAGTAGCTTTGATAACTTAAGGTGCTTGGAAGGAGATGTGGGGATGGAGAGATAGGAGTGGGAACGCATGCAGAAGGATTATGGGATTGGAAATTATGGGAGAGGAGATATGGGAAAAGGGATATGGGAAAGAGGGTATGGGAGAGGTGTGGGAAGGGGGATATGGGAGAGAGGAGAGGGGAGATGGGAAAGGAGGTATGGGAAAGGAGATGTGGGAAAGGGGAGATTGGAGATGGGAAAGGTCTGGGAGAGAAGATGCGAGAAAAGGATATGGGGGAAAGCGGATGTGGAAAAAGGGTATGAGAGATAGGGGAGGGGGTGTGGTGGATGTACTTGATAGGTAGTGTGTGGTGGAGGGGAGGTATATGAGACAGGGGGGTGGAGTGGAGGTATTTGATAGGTAGTGTGAGATAGGAAAGTACGAGAGAGCGATACCAGCAGGTCAGGAGGGAAAGTATATTGTTTACACCCTGTCAGAAGTTGTCTCCTCAATGCAGTCAGATGAAAGACCAAACTGCTGCGTAGCAACCTGGCATATGGAATGAACCATTTTAGATCTGTTCATACATTAAATTTCACCAGTTGTCACTTCTCAAGGCAGGTTTTAAAGTACTGACAGGTGTGAGATAAGTGTTGTATGGGGCAGTGACCTAACCCAAGGTCAACGATTACTTGCAACCCTCCAGAGATTTCCCTTTCCATCTCATCTCATTAATGTAGCAATGTAATAAAGCTGCTCATGCGCAACAAATGTCACGAGCGAATAGAGTCACAATCGATCGTATACTTCGAGTCGATGAGAGTGAGGTCACGTTCCAGACTGCCTGCTACGCATTACAGACAATTCCACTTCTATCGCAATCAGAATGTTCTACAGCATGTGTTGATGACTCCTTTGCCGTGTGATAGACCTCATTAGAACCAGACGTTTGCCACGGCTTTCCATTGGCCCGCCTGGTTATATCAGATATCTGAGTGTGACAGAGCTGTCTCTATGTTGATTCTTTGACACGCTTAGTGACGAATATGTTGCTGTCGATATCTAGGCAGCGTGTTTGTGAAGTGTCGTACTCGTCATCTGACAGCGTCAAGAGTACCTGACAAACAGACATCCAGTCGGCGGGCAGCCTCAACGAATTGATCGGCCATTGTCGGCGACATGGTAGGGGCCGTACAATATGTAATATTTATAAGAGTTTTCCACTCGGTCCGACTCAAACACAGCAGCTGTGTCGTCTCTATCGTCTCTCTTTTTATTTGAACTGCATTTGATTTCTGAAGCGTAAATATGCTGCCGTTTGTGAGATGTGTTTGTGTGTGCCCTTGACCGGTATCAAAGTGGCAGCAATCAAACGATTTCGCAACCAGAGAGTCGTCTCATCTGTCGCTGTCACGCAGCAGCCGTCAGCGTCTTCTCTCCTATCAGATGTACTTTACTGGCGTCAGCATCAGCCGAGAGACAGGTTTTTCAGCTTTACTGCTGTTTCTAACATGCTGCCTTATTGGATCAACCCGTTCACGGATGTTAACAGCGAGTCGATCGAGCGGACAGCTCCATCGGTTGTGGAAGTGAAGGTGTTCAGCCCTATGAGAACTAAGCGTGACAGCTATCCCCGTCGCGTCACAGTCGATGATAAAAGTTTGCGATGGAGTGGCTGGGATGGACGCTACAGCTGGTAAACTTATTCTCTCCTCTGTCATTGTCTGCTTCCATCTACAACTAAATCATGTCAGGGTCAAACAAAAATATGTTTCTATGTAGTCATCCACACTGTCGTCAGTGGAGCTTCTAGGGTTTGTGGCAGTTGTAGTATCTGTGGTGGTTGTAGTATCTGTGGTGGTTGGAGTATCTGTGATGGTTGTGGTATTTGTGGCGGTTGTAGTATTTGTGGCAGTTGTGGTGTTCATGGTGGCTGCCATATTTGTGATGGTTGTACTTTTTCTAGTAATTATCATTTTTTTGGTAACAATCACCACAGCTACTACAAACAATGGTCTTGTACACGAGACTCATGTGTGTGGTGTGATTCAGATATCGCAGCTTTGATGGTAACAGGCGGAAGTATCCATACGGGTTGACCTTCCTGCATCCTTATCCTGCTGATTCGCTTGCGTTGATGACCTCATTTGGACCTTTCACTAATCTTCTCTTCTCCGTTCTCCATCTGTATACGTGTATAAAATATTGCCCTCGGTTGCTCCCACTCTGCATTGACTGCTGGTATGGTATTGGGAGTTGTGCTATCACGGCAAAGTTTCCCAGTGGTTTCCTAGTAGATGAACTGATGACATCTATACCATGTAAGCCAGGCATTGATTGTTACACTACTGGTTAGATGCTGAGGTGAAATGCCGATAGTCGAACATAAGTAAACTGGCATAAATACATTGTAAAGTTTGATTTGCCATGCTCAGACTTCTTCTTATAACGTGTGAGAGCACACTATTGGTTTTTTTTCATGATCACATATAGGTTTGTCACTGAAGTGGTGTGTGGTATGCGCTTTAGTATGCACTTGCGCTGCTGTTAACACTTTGATTTCACTCCTCACAGGCATGCCGATAGGAGGGTGAGAAGTGCCAAGGACGCAATGCCTTGCGCTAGATAGTTTGATCTTCCTGCACTGTTCTGTTTATGTCTTGTCCTGCGCCGTCTTCTCCCATGACATGATAGTGGCTGAGAGAAGTTCCTACATATATGAGAGCACAACTCCCACATATAAACAGTCAGCCGTCGGCTATTCAACATTGCGCAAGCTATGATTGGATGTTCGATTAATTTGATTGGCTCAGCTTGAATTACTAATCACGTACAGCTTGTGTAAGTATACATGAAATTAGTATGTAAATATTTACTACGGTCTGGAGTCGCCTTCTCGCTGTAGGTCCACAGTATCCATGCCTACCAGCCTCCTTACCCCACCGTCTCATCATGTCAACATTAGCTCTATTGAAGGGCTTTTAATTCTGGACTGTGTTTGAAGAGGCTGGTCATTACGCAAATACAGCCTAGAGTGAGATCAGTATAGCAGCGTTATTAGAATTCAATATCTGATTTCGCTAGTCAATTTCGCTGGTCGATAAGGCGCATGATCGAATTGTTTGACGGAGGCCAGCCCCCAGGGCAGGTTGTCACTCGTGCCGCGTCGCATTGATCCACCAGAGATCGTTTGTAGTCACTTGTGTCAGCGGGGGTTTGACAAGTGATTGATCATTGAGGTATCGTTGTTTGTCACATGTAACTTTGCATAATGGGGCTATCTCCATCTCACTGCAAACTGCATCGTATTCCATTGTGTGCGGCCGTGTGAGACAAATATTTGCTGTTCATCGCCTATAAGTGGGATCACTGTGAAGTCAGGGAGCAAACTCTCCCCAGCTGTGGCATCGAAGCAGGTGGTGGCTGCAGGTGGTTGTGTTGAGATGATACCTCCAAACGTGGCGCGGTTTCCTAACGTTTGTTACAACGTCTGGTTGATAAGGAACGGCTTGTACTCATACCCCGTCGACATTCAGCTTCCCGCCGGCTGGGCGAAAGCATCAGCTGCCAGGTAAGACACCTTGACAGTTCAAGTGTAGGTCACTGCCCTCGTCTCAACCTCTCCATTATTGTACTTCATTACAGCGCTACTAGCCTATCGCGTGACCAATGTACACATGTGCATACACTGTACCATATAAGATGCACACAACGTCGCTCCAATCCTATTCATAATTTTGTTCGGACCGGCATTGCAGCGCCACACAATATCACAATATTACAATTACCAGAAGACCGAGTATGACTTACTCACGTTTTATAAATAGACCAATCAATGTCCAGATTACACCTTGTAGTTGTAAATCAAACAAGCATTATTTACATCACGTCCGAGCACATGTTAGTTTATCGTTGTCACTTGCATCTTGTCGAGCCAGCTTCAGAGAATCGCCGCCATCTTGTCATGGGTCGAGTTGCTCCAGATGGTGCATTCAGCCAGCAGTGTTTGTCAGCGGAGTCGGTCAACTTTGATCTGTTCTCGGCAAAACCGAGGCCAAAAAGAGGCTCCGGTTTTTATAGTCTCATGAGTTCTTCCAAAAGTCGCAGTCGACTGTTTCTCTCATCCACGATTGGTTGCTATCACCGACAGCTGCCCTCTGTCAGCGTTTCAGAGTGGTCAGTATCAACCTCATTAACCATTACTTACATTAGAGTAAATATCAGCTTTTTGACCTTGACATTAGGTATGACTGATTCTTGCATGTCTATGTGGATTAGACGAATGGCAGCTAATTTGACGTACGCGATTTCTTGACCGATGACCACTGACCTCTCCAACTCCTGATATTTCCTCACCTTCGCATCCCGTCTACCTACCCTCTTCAACATGTCCCTCACACTTCCCTTACCTTCGCTATCTCCCCCTCTCTCTATCTCCCCCTCACCTTCGCCTCTCATCTACCTACCCTCTCCAACATGTCCCTCACACCTATACTGTTTCTATCTACCCCTCTCTATCTACCCTTCTCTATCTACCCCTCTCTATCTACCCCTCTCTATCTACCCCTCTCTATCTACCCTTCTCTATCTACCCCTCTCTATCTACCCTTCTCTATCTACCCCTCTCTAATTACCCATATTTTCATTCCTCTTTGTATCATCCCAACCTAAGCTATTCTTCTCTCCCCTCCCTCTTCCCTCACCCTCTCTCTCTCCCCCTCTCTCTATCTCCCCCTCACCTTCTCATCTCATCTACCTACCCTCTCTGACATCTTGCATTATCCCTCACACTTCTCACGCTTTCTCTATCTCCTCATGCCTTCCCTTTTGGTCATATATTTCTGGGAAAGCAGCTGACTGACAATGGATGCCAGCGATACTTATATAGAGAGAACTGAGATACCGCTTTGTTTTGAACTCTTATATCACATTACTATTGCATCGTTACATCAGCCAATCTCTCTCTGGCTGTACATTTTGATTGTAAAATTCTGTCCACCACACCCACCACACCCACCACACCCAACACACCAAAAACACACAAAACAAACAAAACGACAAAACCAAAAAAAA
>ERZ1740065.1150-NODE-1150-length-15485-cov-12.422100_pt1 | contig 15485 bp, 14 predicted proteins | sample MGYA00581738_ERZ1740065 | MGnify/ENA primary metagenome ERZ1740065 (study PRJEB43018, sample SAMN04849749) | marine metagenome | isolation source: floating plastic debris | place: Pacific Ocean | collected 2008-09-01 | study: EMG produced TPA metagenomics...
CCTCTCTCCTCCCCCCACTCTCTCCCCCCCTCCCTCCTCTCTTTTTCTTTTTTTCTTCTCTCCTTCTCTCTCTCCCTCTCCCCCTCTCCTCCTCTCCCCCTCTCTCCCTCTCTATCCCTCCTCTCTCTCCCTCCCCCATCTCTCCCACTCCCATCTCCCACCTTCCCTCCTTCCCTGCCCCTCTCTGTCCTTCCCTGTCTCCTCTCCAACTTTCCCTGCCCCTCATCCTCCTTCCCTGCCTTCTCTTCCCCTCTCTTCCTCTCCCCTCCATTCTGCCTCCCTCTTCCCACATTTTCTCCCTATCTCTCTCCCTCTTCCTCCACTCCCTCTCCACTGGTATGCTCCATGTGGCTACTGCCCAATTGACAGACCCAGGCAGCTACTAGTAACCACCGGCGGTTTGTTTTGTTAAACCCATGCTTGGCCCACTTGGGATTGTAATTAGAGCCAAGCTCTAGCGCTAATGTTAAAATAAATCATCTGTTAAATGATATTATTTATATAGCTTTCAGTTTGCGGCCTCTATGCCATGGGAATTTGATTTTACTAGCTTCGAACTCAGGCACTATGACTTGGTTGACACCAGTTCTAGCATCATGATGGTTGTTCTCGGCAGCATTATTACCGTCAGGTGAAACGACGCGATAGGGTTCACGCTGCCGAGATTCAAAATCACTGACACAGAAAGAAGCATCGTCTGCTATCTTGATGAGTCTGCAGCCTATGAAGTGATGCTCATAACTGACTTATCTGATTTTGAAGGTCTGTAACGAGGACTTGGTCTATAGGCACCTATTGAAGAAGCATCTGCGTCAGACTCACGGCATCAATCCTCAGAACCTGGATGATAGGTTGGTTTCGCACGCCTTTTCCAACTTTTCTTCAGTCGGTCACTCGCTACGTGAATGTCTTCACTCATAAGCGGCCATCTTGACGTTTGCAGTGTGATCGCCGCCGTGAAGAGTGAGCAGGCGGCCGAGGAGCTGAGCACGCCGTACAAACGCATCTTACTGAATCAAATCCAGCAGCGCCTCGCTAACTCCGACGGCAGTCAGCCCACCAACGGCCACGAGGGCGGTGAAGGCCTCAACTTGAGCATGGATACGATGACAGGCCACAGGAAGAAGGGTAGACCTGCCAAATACGTGTCCGACGAGCTGTTCACCTGCACCAAATGCAACAAGAGGTTCGAACACAAGTCGCTGTTTGACCAGCACTGCTGCTTCAAGATAACACACGGAGTGGAGAACGCCGAACGTCAGTTTGAGGGCACCACTGTGGCCAAACCTGTGGAAAAGGATGTCAACCTCCCCAGTGCCATGATAGTCGATGAGAAGGATTCCGGCGAGGATTCCAAGGATAGCAGCCTGCCTGACAGCCCCCAACTCAGCGTGAACGAGGTGTCAATGAATGGTATGTACCTCAGCAGTACTAAACCTATAAAATTTTCTCTACCCCTCCTTCTCTTCCCCTCCTTCTCTTCCCCTCCTTCTCTTCCCCTCCTTCTCTTCCCCTCCTTTCCCTTCCCTTCCCTTCCTCCTTCTATCTCTCTCTATCGCGTTCTGATCAACAGACTGTGCTTTGTTTAGGTCACGCAGATGTTGTGGAGAATCAGAGTGTGAGTGACGTCGTCAGCGCCATTTCGCAGCGCGCTGAAGTCCGACAGAATGGAAGCTCAGGACCGCGAGGCCTTGCCATCGAACAGGTCATATCTGGCCTGGCCAGTAAGAACAACAGCAGCCTGTCAGCTGCTGGTCTCCCTGCTCCAGTGAGACAGTCCATCAGTACATAAAGACCACGGTCAGCAGACGATAGCGCATCACTATACGTGTATCACGCCTATGTACGCACATCACACCTATGTACGTACATCACGCCGATGTACGTACACTCAAGTCCCACCAGTTCTGGATTTATATCGACACAATCAAGACGAACAAACACTATCCTCCTATCAAATACTGTGAAATCTGATATTGCAGGCGAATTACACCTCTCCTATCTCGTTTTGAAATCATGCTTTATTTATTAGTTCGCTGTACATTCATCAAAGCTGCAGCTTGCCATACAGTGGCCGTTCACTCAAAGGACTGGTATTGAGCAATACTTATATTTGTATAGATAGTTACACTATATACACAGAAGACTTATGTTATTGGCTCCTTGTATTTAGCTCGCACTAGTATACTACAATATTATGCGTCTTGACTGTTGGCACTGTTTAGTCAAGTCTCTCCGTGTGATTAAAAATAATTGATTTTCCCTGCAACTAGATGAGAGATTGTTTCAATGTTAATTATTATCACGATTTTGTTCCAAGCCTCTTTTATTGATTGCTTTTATCAAATTAACACACTAAGTTTTGGTCTTCGCCATTCGTCTGCATACAGCGCACTGGTATGATGTTACTGCCTTTATCACATGTAGGCCATTCGAAGCTTTCTTAAATTTAGTCCGACAAATAAAAACTGCTACACTGGCTGATGATGACCCTGGTATTTGTCCATGCAGCCCTCTGACCTTTTGTATTTGCTTTACTGTGATTATAATGTAATTGGCAGGGCAACCAAGTCTCTGTCAATAGTGAGAGGATGTGCTCATGAGGATAGGAAATGATGTTTGATTCACACTCGCTCGTTATGTACATATGATTTGTAATTATTTAATATGGCTGATAAAACCACTGATACAAGAGAGGATGAGTGCACTGGCGATCATGTATTTGTGGTGGAGGCATTGTGTCAGCTGTAGCCACCAGCATCTAGGCAGCAGAGCTATCTATGCATCCAACCCAGCAGTAGGGACTGTCCATGTCTAAAATATTGTGTTCATTCTCACTCTCGTTGACTGCTCTGTGTGTGTAGCAGCCACAAGCGCAAGTACAGTTCTTTGAAACAGATTTTTATATGCAGTATCGTTACTATTGTTGGACCATCATGGTACGTGAGATTTGAGATTCTTGATCGAGTCTTGATACATTTATCTGTTGCTCTCAGATACTGAGAGCATCCCTGCTAGCATGAAGGAATAGACTTAGAACTTAGATCATTTCTCTTCTATTAGTTTTAGTCTTAACATGAATAGTGACTGTGATCTAACACCATCAGTCTATGCAGAGTAAGTTCAGTGATTGGAAAATCAGACATCACTACTACCATATGAATATATGATCACTACTCCGTACTACCTTGTGCAGCAGCTACATTGTGCGGACAGTCGAATGATGACTTGTGTAGTAATAGATGACAACTCCCACAACACACTTCGACATTAGATCACTTTACTATCACGTGACTAGTGGTTTCGCAATACTAGCCAATCAGATGCTTTTGTGCTCTACACCGCGATGTGCTTGTCAGCAGCGTGATGAAAAGTAGCTCATGTATATGTGTGTTTACATTTACAGTACTTTTGTGGTGATAACAGGGAATTCTTGGTTATATATTCGTCTCTCAAAAGTATCACCAATTTGATTGATCGTTTCCTCCTAGTAGGTAAGCGCGTCGATCATCGCTTCAGCGGTCGGTCAGGTATGATCGTCTCGCTAATCTCCTAAATCAGTTGCAATAGATTAACATTTTTCAGTGTTTTTCTGTAACATTTCTGTGATATCTTATTTTTGGTAGAAGTTAGCGTTTTCACAACCCCGCTTATCCATCTTCTCTACTCAAAATTGCAGACCTGGATATAACGAAATGGACAGACTGGTTGCTAAAATTTCCCGTGGAGTTGGCATAAAGAGAAAGCGGTCTATTCTAGTGAGACTCTCATCCCGTCATCAACAAGATGACCTGCTTCCATCTGATGATTCATCTGATGAAGATTATATGTAAGCCTCACTAACTGTTTCCTTATAGGGCTAAATTTTGTGACAAACTTGGTAGAACGCAAAAGAAATACGTTACAGAGTCGAGCCGAAAAAATCTTCACATACAAAACCCTCTGCTTCTGCCAAGCGGAAAGTAAATTGTCCTTCAGCGACTAAGAAAAGCAAAGTCAGTCAAACCAAAAGAAGACTTAAAAGATGGAAACAAGAAGTAGATGTGTCACACCAGAGCAATTCCAAAACTTCGAACATTTGGGGTGAAGCTATCCCCTCTGAAATGCTGCTGAGGATATTTCATGCTGCCACAGACAACAACGAAAATCGACTTCGTCTCCTCATGAGGTGGCTGTTGGTATAAACTCTTGATAAAATCCCATCTAGTCTTAACTGCTCTACAACTCACTCGTACGCTGCTTATTATTGATAGAGTCTCAAGAGTCAATAGATTGTGGCGGCAAGTTGCATCTGATTCATCGCTTTGGAAAGACCTTGACCTAAGCTATGGCTGGATCATATCCATTCCGAAAGCCTTACATTTCCTCAAAGCAAGCCAACGACTTGCGAATCTCCGACATCTTTGTTTAAAAGGTTCAAAGCGAGTAACCCCGAAGTTAATCAAGGTAGGCCAGTATGCTCTACAAACTATTGTCATATGACCTGTCTGAGATCTACACCTTTCAGAGCTGTCTATTGCTTGCAGATGATTGTCGGTGAGTTTCCCCACCTGAGAAGTGTGGACGTGTCAGGCTGTCACATGATCAAGCCCGAAGGAATTGACATTATAGCGACGGGCCTCAAATCACTTGTCTCCTTCGCCGGGTCTGGCCTCCTCTCCATTGCCTTTTCAATGTCCCTGGCCAACCTGGTTGAGAAACACAGGTCTAGCCTGGAGCGTCTGGAAGTAGGGGCCATCAGATGGACCTCCCCCTCTCTCATAAACAACATGGCATCTCTCACATCCATAGCCGTCCTAGATATATCTGGTATCAATGTACCAGCTACTGCCAGCTGTTTGAAGCTACTCCGCAGCATTTCACCTCATCTCAAAGTGCTGAGGGCAGCCTCCTGCTCATTCAATATACGCAAGGTAAAATGGGATTTGGGAGTTGTATTCTCTTACAGCTTTAGTATTCATGTACACTATTTGACTGTTCTCTGACAGAGCGAAGACGCCGAGTCTCCGATAGAATGGCTACAGCTAACTGAGCTTTCCGTGGCTGGCATGTCTTGTCCTGGTCTGAAACTGCAGCTGTAAGTTTTGCACATAAGATTTCACTGAATATAACTTTTATAGAATGAACCAGCGACTTGATTTACTTTTTGGGGCACGTTTTATGTTATTTGCAATGTTATCTTGCGTGGCCCTTTCATGGCTTTTTCACAATTACTGTGAAGATTCTAGTAGCAGCCCAGGCTTGTAACAGTTCTATTTACTACTGTAAACATAGAAATTTCAGTGACCTCACAATAATAGCTATAATAGAGAAAAACACTATTAAAGTTGAACACTATATTTTTGACAGCTCTTTATGTTACATATTAGCTTAAAGGAAATCGCTAAAAATTATAGATGTTATTACACAAAATACTGCTGATTTGAACAAAACACTATAATATTATCTCCACTAAAATATCTATGTTTACAGTATTCTAGCAGAAGCCCAGGCTTGCAACTAGTTCCCCTTGCGCTGAAGAGGTTTACTGCTTGTACCTAGACTATGTGAGGTCAAGGTGTAGATAGCTATAGATGAGTTTACCTTGAAAGTCTCATGATGACATAGAGGGTATATAATCCCAATCAAGTAGCCTCAGGTACTATTGCTCTCTACCGTAGAGTTCAGTAATAATGTGTCACATACTACAGGCTTATAGGCTCCGCTCCAAGGCTTCAATACCTTGATCTGAGAGGATGGAAGGCAGACAGTATCACTGCGCTCTCTCAGCTGTCCTTGACCTTGCCCCACCTGCGTAGTCTGAACCTAGCGACAGTAAGCTGTGATAGACACTCCACGATTGACTTGTCTCAGGTATCTCTACCTCCCACGTCCCTCATGCCGATGGATGGATCACGGATGTAGACTATCTTCTATTATTCCTGTAGTTTTCCCGGCAGCTGGAGCAGCTGGACATTTCTCGACTCAGTAATATGTCTGACGAAGCCATCAATCATCTCATATCGACAATCGCGATCGACGGCAGCCCTTTGAAGGCCCTACACTGTGCAGAGACGGCCATCACGCCTGCACAGCTAACGTGTGTATCAGATGAACCCACTCGAATGTACCATGCTAGCACAGACTACTTCTGCATGTTATTCTGTTATTCCAGCCAAATATTAAGCAAATGCAAGAATATGGAAGCTTTGGGACTAGAGTCGTGTCGCAGCATTGCGAGAGGCTCTAAGAGGCTATACAACAACCGTGAAGAGATCGCTCAGCTGAGAGGCCACTTCAACATAACATGAGATCGCGATGACATACCAGCATTTTACGTTCCGTAAATATGTACTAGTGAATTTTATATTCAATTATATTCATACAGATATGAAAAATAGAGATAAAAAACGGATGCTATTGAATTGTTTGTACACAGGCCCTAGCTGTGCTATATCAATCCGGTCTAAGAACATTCAGGAATATTGACGGCATTGGAGTTGGTGAGAAAATGTTTTAAACTAGCTGTCGACATTCAAGGAAATGTGATTTTAGGAACTTAGGCTTTGGCCAGTCAGAGTGGGCGGAGCTGAATTATTTCACACGTTTTGGAGACAGATAGTCAGCCTGTGGTCCGCGCTGTAGGGAACTCGATGGCGCTGATGATGACGACGATAACTTGATCTTCTTTCTCGAGAAGTCGATGCACTGCCGCTGATTGTCACTGGCTGCAGATGGATGAGTCGGGTCATTGACCAGACCTTGAGATGACGTCACAGGTTTATCAGATCTGCAGTCAATAGGAAACAGGGGTAACATAATAACCGTTACCAAATGCCTTTTCAAAGATAGGGAGTTTTGTAAGAAATTCGGTGTTGTCTTCTTTCCGATTCGACTTGCCCACCTCTTTTTGGTGGGCGGAGCTGATAGACTAGAATCTTCATTCTGTCGCTTGTGTCCAGCGGCTCCGCTCAGTAAAACTGTTCTTCTGGGATTCTGCCTCCGCGGCAATGGCAAGACATTTTGGTAGAACAGATCAAGGAGCCCACGGCGATCAGTTTCAGGAGGTACAGGAAAACCGCGCTAAAAGATAGGCACATTAGTTGTACCCTACCACAACTTCGCTCAACGCAATCCTACAACATTCAGTGCTATTGAGAGACTGTTGGTATACACAGTCTCTGGCAGCTCAAAATCTCGCCTACATGGCTCCACATCTCTATCTCTGGAATATAACACTACCTAAAATCTGGGATGAAAATAGGAAAAAAGTGATTTCTAGCTCCAGTAGACGATGCATTTTCTAAAAAATAAAACAAAATATAATAAATTTAAATTCACAAAAGAATCACATTTTTAAACCCTAAATATTATATATTATTATTATATATTATTATTATATATTATTATTATATATTATTATTATATATTACTTACTGAATGTGAAAATAATATCATAAAATAATACCATAACAATAATAATAGTAACTTTAATTAAAACACCAAATTTAACTGATATTAGCAGGAAATATCTGATTCCTCAATTTGTAAACGCGTGCCTAAAGCTAGCGTATTCCATCAGAAGTAAGGCTTTACCACTGCGGTTTGAGTCTCGACTGCTAAAACAAATATCAGCCTGTCCGAAAACCTGGGATAAACAGAGCACGAATTTTGATTTAATGAAAATCTCATAGTCTATACACTGAGCCAGTCAAAAACAGAGTAGCAGAGAGATTCTGATTAAAATATCCTACACCCCACCTCATACATATCTCAGAAAGGAATACATACCTGATTGAGTACAGTTCTGAGCTGAGAAGATTCTAGGATGTCAGGGTGTAACAATGCGGAGCTGTCAATGACGTCCCCTCTATCCATAGCTATACTACACGTGGACCATGAGGCTAATGGTTTCAAATCAACACACACCTATAAGAGACAGTACATTGCAACTATATCTGTAACAACAACAGTCGATACACTAAAAACAGGTGTTGTATGTCTATTCATTAAGAAAAATTTGATAAGAGTTCTTCACTAGCAAATGAATGTCACGTGTAGGCAGGTGTTTGTAAACCTTGTCGGATGAAAACTATGGTACATCGAGTCAGCTTATACAATTCTAATTATATAACTGTATATATCGTGATGCTGTTCATATTCTGCACCTAGTTTTGAAGTTGTCTTCATAATCAATTCCATTAATTCATAATCTACCTATATCTCTCCAACGGCGGGCAGTCACAGTTTCATCATTCCACCATTAATTTACTTTGAAGTAATTTATGAGTTGCCTTCTCTTCAGGAAAACAGCACTCTGTGACAGCCGGAGGCAAATAACTATGTCACATAGTTATCCAACCACGATGATTAGTACTCTAACAGGAGTTTATCACTGAGCGAAGTGATCAGCAAAGAATTTTACATAGAAGAGCAGGATCAGAGTTTTTACACTTCAATCGGCCCTAGAATAATATTTACTTATTGTTATGTTTATTCAGTGAAATCCTGCATCATAACCAAATCGTCCACCTAATAAATAGTTACAAAAAACGACGCTCGATGATTATCAGGGATGGGTAAATGGACAGCGTAGCTTAGCTCTCCAAAAATGCTTATAGACGTATCAGTACAAAGTGAGTAAATTTACTACAGATACCTAAGATCCAAAGACCTCCGTCTTGGTAGAAGATTAACTGCGGTCCCAAATCGAGCCGGAAAGACCCTTATGAGCAAAACTTTTCTAAATAGGAGTTGTCTTGGTGAATAGTTGTACACTGGAAATAAAAGAAGCAGAAATAGTATATGATACTTGAGGGAAGACGAGTGAACTGACATGATTAGAGTATATAATATGCATATGCAATGTCTCAGTAGCTGAATGTTGGCTCGAATGCTACTTACAAAGAGTTACAGTAGCGACTTATCATTACAGATAGTCGTCTTGTTTTTCTCTACTTGGAAACTTCATGATGAAGCGGAGTCACGCCGTAGATGGAACCGGAAATAGAGCGGCAGGCCAATATGGGCGTGGTCTGAAGGCGGAGCTAAGAATGCGTGGTGTTTCGGCCATAGAATTCGAGATGCAATTGCTATCTGTTCATGATCACGTGAGCGAATAGCGTTGCATCTCGAGCTCTAGGACTTCAGCGACTCCAGTCATGTCTAGATACTGTTGTCCGGAAACGCACAAACACAGTAGCGTGAATATCTCCTCAGAAGAGGGTGTTCCTCATTTTTACTCTGAACTCCTAACCTACACTGGATCACATAATTCTAATATTTACAGTCCTTTAGATAGTTTCTAACTTTATTATGAACCATTAATCCTGAAGATAGAGCCCACTGGTTCCAGGTTATACAGGTATTATGGCATTAAATTTGTATGACAAGATTGATTTCTTCGTTGATGGCGAGATCAAAAGCATCGAACTCTGGCGTGGTGATATCACTTGCCTTCCTATTGAACAGAAGGCTGATCTACTCATAATATCAGCTTTTCATGGTGAGTGGGCTGTGGTCGTCATAGTGTAGTGCCTGTTAATGGCCTTCGCTCGCTCATATTTTGACTATTACATATACCATTTGATAATCGTTTTATCTCCACTCATGGAATTGTGAAGTCAAGTGAAGAAAGCTCTATGCAGCTTAGCAAGTGATCTGATAGTGTAACAACAGGTTCTTCTTTGTATGCCCTTTACCTCAATTTTCAATTCTTAAGACCAGGATCTATCATAAAATTTGTATTACCTCTCTTAGGACAGCATAACAAACTCGGTCTATAACTAAATGCAAATATAATCCTATAACAATGGCACTACCTTGGGTCTCTAGAGCATTTATTTCACACTCACGTGTTATAGTTAGCCATACGTTCTTATAAGTATCAATGGCCTTCTGTTTTATTTACAGGAGACTACACACCAACAAAAACATCACTCATTGGAGCACTCTACAGAAACCTTGACCTCAAAGTTGGTTCACTCGCTAAACACAAAGAAGAAGACTTGCGCAAGAACTTTTATTGCTGGTGGTCTAAGCCGTTGCAAGAGCATTTACCATACAGGTGCTCACAGCAAAAACTACAATCTGAATAGAGATGGAAATGGGGGAGAGAGGTAGAGGTGGGAGTGAGGGAGATAGCGAGGTAGAGGTGGGAGTGAGGGTGGGAGGGGTAGAGGGAAAGGTAGAGGGGCGGCAGACAGAGGGAGGGAGTAAGGAAGGGGCAGATGAAGTGAGAGAGGGAATGGCAGGAAGGGACATAGAGGGACAAGTCGAGGGAATGAGAGGCAAAAGGAGTGAGGCAGAGGGTGGGAGAGGAGTATGATGTGACAACCTTAGCATTGATTAATGACTGGTCAGTACAGTCACGTACTGTACATACATACGTTGTATTACTATGCTGGCGTTTATTTTTTGTCTGCAGACGTATACTGTGCTTTGAAAGTAGCCGATCAGGGCTTAGCCCTCAAAAAGCAGTCCAAGCTATATTCAAAGCCCTGGTTCCAGCCTGTGGCTTGTTCACTGATGGGACCGTCATCTCTCCCCTCCTCAGCACTGGGAACCAGGTAGGCAGAGCAATGCTGTACCTCCAATATTCAACAACAAAAGTACTAGTATTGCCGCTTTTTTCACATCATTTTAAGCAATAGAAACTCGTAAGTTGTTCTCTTTATCATCGCTACCATCGCTACCATCGCTACCATCGCTACCATCGCTACCATCGCTACCATCGCCCCCATCGCTACCATCGCTACTGGTGCTATTAGCCATTTGCATGGTTGCACTTCAATGTATAGTTAGGTGGGTTGGTTGTTTCTTTGATTTTTTTAACAATGAATACATTGATGAAGAGAAATGTTTCTACAGTTAATATTTAGTTATTTGCTGAGAAAACGCGAAATGAAAATCTGGAGGTGATGTCAGCTGCGGGAGGGTCTACAGGCATCACCGCTAGGAGTATAGGTTTCCAGGTTATTTATATATATCTATATGGGTTCTATGATAGAGCGATATTGCTATGGTTAAACTCTATTCCACTGCTGAGGTAATAGTGCGGAACAATGATACCAATCCATAGACAGACGCAGACGTTGTAGCCGTTTCCCTAAAATCTTCTGATGATGGACATCAATCTTTGAAGAGAATTATCAACATGATCAGCTACGTGACACCAGTCGTCCCGTATCAGGAACTGATAGAATCGTACAGTAAAACATTCATTTATACAAGAGGTTGGCTAAGGGTCAGCTTTGGGTCAACTTGAGGTCAGCTAGAGTCAGCAATACTGCCTTGTTTAAGAGTCCAAAAGATATGATGTCATATATTTGTCTTTTTCCAGGGGCATAGTCCATCAGCAATGCTGACAGCGATGGTCAGCAGCTCTATAGCATGGATGCAAAATGGTCTAAACATAAAAACACTCAAGCTTGTCCTGTACATGGCAGAGGACTGGGTTCTAAAAGCCTTTGGTGCCCTCAAAATGAAGTATCACCAGGGTGAAGTTCAAACCATCCAGGTCTTACTATGAACATCACTAGGATTTCTCTAACTCTACAATTCTCCATAGATCAAGCTCCTTCCATTGAGAGGTCACTAGCCAGCTCCAGGTTGCAAGTACCAGAATATGATTTCTTCATCTCCGCCTCTGCAGAGCAGATCGGCAGTGTCAAAGAAGTTCAAGACATATTCAAGAGGCACAAAGCAAACGTCAAGTTTTACACACAAAAAAGTAGCAACAGCAATGATGAGAATCAGATTTTTGACAGCATGAAGAAATGCTCCAGGTATACTAACATTCTGTATGATAATAGTTGATATGTCATAGGTCACAACCTGGGGTTATCACTAGGTCATTGGGTTAAAGGTCATGACATGGGGTTATCACTAGGTCATTGGGTCATGACATGGGGTTATTACTGGGTCATAGTTCATGACCTGCTGCTATTAATAGGTCGTCAGGTCATAGATCATATAGAGGGGAGCTGTACTATTGTATCTCTGGAGCATCAATTTACCTGTTGAACTGGTCACTTTCAGGGTGCTGGTGTTCCTGACTCAAACTTACCTGGAGAGTGATGACTGTGTGGAGGAGTACAACGCCGCCTGGTGTCTAAACCGAGCTGGCAGCAGTCAAACCAAACTAGTACCGCTGCTGTGTCAAAGCATGTCAGGCATCCCCACCTACATGTCGCTGGTACAGTGGATCGACATCCGGTATGGCTTCACTTCATGCTCGTCTCAAGGAACTCAGGCTACCAATGTCTGCAGATGTCATTCGGTGTTTTAGCATCCAAGATGATCGCACAGAGAAGATGATCAAGAACACTACACTATACATCATGGGCTACGTTCAGGATGATGACGACGAATCAGAGCGTGCAGTCGAGCAGAATGCCTCAACGCGGTGAGAATAAGATGACTATCGCTAACTGGTAACTGCTAACTGCTAACTGCTAACTGCTAACTGAAAATTCTGTTAGTTTGAGTCATGAATTTTTTCTTTATTCTTCATCATTGGCAGCATTTCTCCTTTTAGGTTGGCGATAGCAGAAGACAAGGAAAGCAGTTCAAGTGGCAAATTGAATCAACCTCGCTATGACATTTTTATATCATACGCCCACGCTGACAGCGATCAAGTCGGCATACTGATCAGGTCACTGAAAAATGCCATACCTGGCATACAACTGTTTGTTGATCGGGATGAGCTGAAAACTGGTAGGTCAAGTTGTCATCCATTTATCTCATACTTTAAACCAAACCTGTTCAAATACATGAATGGGTCAAGTACACATCAACTAGCGGGCAACTAGCAACTAGCAGTGTTCCTTGAGTTCTGGGCTCTTCTGATTCTTTTTATGACAACAACAAATCCAACTTAATTACTGTTGACAGGAGGCTGCTGGCAAGAGAGGCTTTACCACTCTGTTGAAAATAGTCGACTTACGATCGCATGCATCTCTCCAGCCTATCTAAAATCAAAAATGTGTGACGAGGAATTCAGGCTATCTCTTGCTCGACATTTCACAGAGGTAAGAGATCAATTCTAGAATTTATGGATGCTCACTCGCAGTGTGTAGATGTATGTATGCATGTATGGTTCAGTCGGCCATTGTTGTGAACAAAATCAGCAGATAGAGTTTTGTTGCATAGGAGAGTTATCATCTCATACCGATACAAGTAGCAGATGTCGGCGATCTTCCTGACTCGATCACCGCAATCAGGAATCCGTCACTGGGCCAGGATGACCTTGAGTCTCATGTCAAATCCAAGTTGATCCCTGCTATCAGCTCGTTTCTTGCAGACAGCCTCCGTGATGGAACCTTCATTGCTGTATCTAAGGTGAGATTGATTGATTGATTGATTGATTGATTATCGGTCAGTTTAGCTCACTAGATCGGTTGAGACTATCACTGCCTCTGTTCCAGCGAGTATTCGACCCATCAATTCTCCTTGAGGATGGCAGATGTGAAGAACTGGGCCTAACAATCTCTAGGGAGCCTGAGAGAGATGCTGCTGCTAAACCGGTCAATGGACTGTCAGTCGAACTGCTAGTATCTGAGGACAGCAGTGAGCTTGGCATTGCGCACAAGATCAAATCCCGTCTGCTGGAATTCGGTGAGTTACATCATATGAGAGATTATGATAGTAGGAGTGGTATGTAGTGAAGGAGAGAGTGAGAGTACAAGGGGTATATGGTGAAGAAGTGAGTGAGAGTACGAGGGGTATATGGTGAAGGAGTGAGTGAGAGTACGAGGAGTATATGGTGAAGGAGAGAGTGAGAGGCTAGGATGAGAAAATGGGAAGAAAAAGATGAAGGGGAGAAAGGGTTGGGTGAGATGATTGGGTGAGAGGGTTGGCTGAAAGGGTTAGGTGAGATGATTGGGTGAGAGGGTTGGGTCAGATGGTTGGGTGAGAAGGTTGGATGAGACAATTCAGTGAGAGATTGGGCGGAAGGATTGGGTGAGAGTGAGAGTGAAAAGGCCAGACGCAGTTAGGGATTTGAGAGTGGAGACACTTGCAGCCACATCTCATTCTTACAGGATGCCAAGTGGAGGTGAGCGGCGATTCAGCTGACCCAGCAGCGGTCATGATGCGATTGGACAAGGCTGACCTCATAGTCGCGCTGATTTCAATCGATTTCATCCGTAACAAAGATCTGGTAGACCAACTCCAAGTGGCCATCAACCGCCACAGATACTCCGAAGGTTGCAGCTGCTGAGTGCAGATTTGTATCATACAATACTCGGCTATGTTTGACAACGACAACATTTTCTAGATGGCAAGTCAAGGTTGTTTCCAGTGCTTCTCACTGATTCATTAAAGTCAAGTCATGGCAGCTACCACATCTACTTTGACTTGCTGAAGTATGAGTGCTGTCTGTCAGACCCAGTGTGGGAGAACTGGGCCATAGGTGAGTAAGCCATCTCTTCTGGAGCTCATAGTTCCCTCCCATCAGCATCAACAAGTAATGTCAAGGTCAGACCAATAGATTTCTAATAGGGTTTTGCGAGCTCTATTGATACTACTGTGTGTGTGTTTCCATCTTGATTTTTGTACATGTGATATAGATGAGGTGATGAAGGATCACGCTAACTACAGACATCTGATCTTTGAAAGCGAGATTCTGAGGAAGAATATAGACATAAGCGGTTCATTCGTCAGGCTGCTGAAGTTTGTAGGCACAGTGTCCAACAGAATTATATTCCATCTGCTCAGCAAGTAAGATATTGATGAAGAATCAGTAAGCTATTCTCTAACTCCTCTTTCAGATTGCCTTGATATGTTTTATTTGAATCCGTTTGCACAGCATCAGGACAGATGTACTGACGGACATCTTCGACATTGTGACACACGTGGTGGAAGCTCAAGAAGCCGAGAAACAACAGAGAGAGGCTGTGCTGAAACAGATCCAGCACCAATATGGAGATAAATCAGACGGCACACAGCCTAGCAGTATTAAGGTAGGCCTCAAACCTGTCAGTTCCTGGATCCAGGCCTTAGGAAACTGAGAGAAAAATTTTATCCAGGGAAAACCAGCGTCTGATCCTAAATCCAGTCTGAGTGAGAAAGGAAATAAACGACCTGAAGAACCGGCGAAGACAAAAATGAAGGAGTCTGCCGAAGAAGGGAGAGTAACGACTGTACAGAGGAAGGATGGGCCTGAAGAGGAAGCTAAGCATGAAACTAAACAGGACAAGAAGAATGGCTCGGGTGAAAGCAATGATCAGGCTGTCACAACTAAGGCAGAGAGAAACGATGACATCAAACGGCCAACATCACAATCCTGTCGTCTGCTATGATAGATTATGTTAGTGACATTTACCACAGCTGCTATGCATGACATGATTTAGCTAGAACTGTTTTAGAGAGCCACGGAAAGGTTTCCACAAGGCTGCAACAGCTACTGTTATTTAGAGATCTGATCAGCGACATTTGTATCGGCCACATATTATAGTAGTATTCAGTTATTTAGACCAGTGACAGTCTGGTGGATCTGGGGAGGG
>ERZ1740065.1151-NODE-1151-length-15484-cov-5.308769_pt1 | contig 15484 bp, 6 predicted proteins | sample MGYA00581738_ERZ1740065 | MGnify/ENA primary metagenome ERZ1740065 (study PRJEB43018, sample SAMN04849749) | marine metagenome | isolation source: floating plastic debris | place: Pacific Ocean | collected 2008-09-01 | study: EMG produced TPA metagenomics...
CAACGGTAGCGGCGACTACGCCTAAAGTTGGGGCGCAGCTACGGTGGCTACACTGAGCGCCAATACCTATACCGTGATCGTCAGCGATCGCCAGACGGACTGTGAAGGTCAGGTGACCTTTACCCTGGTCAATGACGTGGCCCAGGCTACGATCAGCATCGAAAACAATCCCCGCGTCAGTTGTGCTGGTGCCAGCGATGCGCGGGTGGACTACAATATTGCGACCCTGCCGGATTTCAACGGCCCCGCCACCGTCTTGATTTTGGATGCCGCCGGAATGCCGCACGGAGCGGACCAATTAGCGGCCGGAGAATACTGCCTCATCGTGTTTGATGCCGCCGGTTGTTACGCCGGAGAAGAATGTTTTACCATTACCCAACCCGAAGCCCTGAGCGCCAGCTTTAACCTGGTGGATGCGGACTGCGACAATGGCGGTAGTATCGAACTCAGCATTGCGGGCGGCACGGCACCCCACGCCTTCCACTGGGCCGACTTGGGCAACAACGGACCCCAGCAGCGGAGCGACCTGGCGGCGGGCATTTACCCGGTCCGCATCGTCGATGCCCAGGGCTGCGAACTGGTGCTGGACCAACTGCTGGTCAACGACGCCTGTCAACCCTGCCCCCAGATCGCCATCGATACCATTCTGGTGCTCGATCCGCACTGTGGACAAAACGACGGTCGGATTCAGATCGAGATGGTGGGTAGCGAAACGGCCTTTGATTACTTCTGGTCGCCGAACGTCAGTACGACTTCCCTGGCTGAGAACCTGGCCGCCGGTAGCTACTACGTAACTATCGCCGATACGGCCAACATCAGTTGTCAGCTGGTGGATACCATCGTACTGAGCGATCGCAATGGCCCGACGATCAGCATCGACTCCCTGGCGCCGGCCAATTGTACGTTGGCCGATGGTTGGTTGAGCTTGCTGCCCCGCAACCTGACTTATACCTGGGAAGATGGCTACCAAGGCGCCGAACGCGGCAATCTGCCCGGTGGGGTCTACCGCATCACGGGCGTCGACCAAAACGGTTGCAGCGGCAGCTTGGAGGTGGCACTGCCCACGAGCTGCCCGACCTTGGATACGATCTACCTGACGACGCCCTTCGAAACGCCCGTCGATACCTGTCTGGATTGGGGCGAGCTGCCGGCTCCCCTGGATACCAGCCTGTTCTGCGGCCTGCCACACTTTGGTAGCCTGCTGCTGAATCCCAACGACTCTTGCGTACAGTACATTCCCTTCGACGGCTACGTCGGCAACGATACGACCTGCGTAGTGCTCTGCGACGAACTCGGCATCTGCGATACGACGATCATCGTGGTTACGGTGCTGCCCGAAAATTGTGGCGACTTCATTTTCCTCAGCGATACCGCGCTGGTATTGAACGACTGTAACGAAAACGTCGATCTGTGTGTCGACCTGCCGCTGCTACAAATTCGGGAGTACAATATCCTGTTCAATGGAAATATTTACACTGGTGATGTGGAACCCTGTCGGGTCGAAAACATCAAGAAATATCCCTGCTTCAACATTCCCGATCAGGGTACGAGTGGTCCGTACGAGGTGGAGTACTGGTTGGTGAACGAGGATACCGTTCGCTTCCAATTCCTCACCCTCAACGACCTGGCCGACTCGATGAACCGCTACGGTCCGGCGAGCAACTGGCAGTTTGATTACCAGAGTTACTCCATTCTGGGGGGCGATGAGGAAAACAGCTACGGGGCGATGCGCGTCCGTCACGACCTGACCGGGGCGACGGCCCGGCTGGATTGGTCGCCGATTCCCTTGCCGGGAGGTACGCAGTTTGAACTTGGGGTAGGGGATCACGAATTGGTCTTTACCCACCAGGAGCTGGGCTGTACCGATACCGTTCACGCCATCGTGGCCTGTATCTCTCCCGAGATTCGGGTCGATACCATCGACCTGGGCGAACAGGATTCGATCTGCGTCGATCTGTCGGAGTTGGTTGGGACGCCCAATGCGCTGGTCAACCTCTGTGAAGACGCCTCCGGGGAGTACGTTGTCTTCGAAACCGAACCCGATGAGTTCTGTATCTACGCCGAAGGGATGGAAGTGGGGATGGACAGTGCCTGTATGATCGTCTGCGACGAATACGGCTTGTGCGATACGACTTACCTGTTCGTCCACGTCGTCGATCCCGATAATCCCTATCCCGCCGGTCCGGTGGCCGTACAAGATGTGGATACGACCTTCCAGAACACGCCGATTACCGTGGCGATCCTGAACAACGATACCATCAACGGCAATCTCGATACGCTTTACGTCCTGGATGCACCGCGCCACGGTACGGTGCTGCTCGATGACAATCGGGTCCAGTACCAGCCCGAGGAAGAGTATTGCGATCCCGAAACGCCGGATCAATTCAGCTACGTGATTTGTAACGAATACGGTTGCGACAGCACGACGGTTCAGATCATCGTACTGTGTAAGGACTTGGCCATCTACTCGGGCTTCTCGCCCAATGGGGATGGTAAAAACGATGCCTTTATCATCCAGGGCATCGAAAAGTATCCCAACAGCCGTCTGATGATCTTCAACCGCTGGGGGAATGAGGTCTACCAAAAAGAGGGCTACCTCAACGATTGGGAGGGAACCTGGAACGGCAAACCCCTGCCGGATGGGACCTATTTCTACGTCCTGGACGATGGGGAAGGACATTCGCATTCGGGATACGTTCAGATACATCGCTAGAAGCCATCTCAAAATGTTTTTGTCGGCGAGGGAGTGGTCATTTGCGTTCCGACGAGGCGCCAAAACGGAGCATAGCCTTAGCTACGTGACGCTTTTGGCAACGAAGTAGGGGCGAAAAAGACCCGGCCGTAGCCCGAAGGATATTTTTGAGATGACTTCTGAAAAAAGGCCGCTTGCAAGCGGCCTTTTTTCGTAAAATATTGTAATTTCATCCATGGAATAAATTTCCATCTCATTTCAAGCATCCCAACCGTATTGCAATAGCCTTATTGCCTAGAGGCTTTACAAGAAAAACATTTTATCTCCGTCCCGAAACGGTTGTTGGAGTTCTTTTCCCAATTTGACAGATTTTAAACAACGAAACTATGAACAGTTTTTGCCGACTGCTGATAGGTTTGCTTTGCTGCTGCCTCTCACTTCCCCTCAGCGCCCAAAACGAATGCGACAATGAACAATCCCTAGTCGTTACAGCCACCTCTCTGGGCTCGCCCGCCACGGGACCCTACCAGCCGGGCGAGGTCGTCAGCTTCTGCTACACCCTGAGTCGCTTCGAAGAGGTCAATTGCAATTGGCTCCACGGCATCGTTCCCGAATTCGGTGACGGTTGGGATCCCCTTTCCTTCAACAGCAGCGGCGAGCCCCAGGACCTGTTTACCCCCCTGATTCACCACGTCAATGGCCGCTGGACTTGGTTTTCCAACGGCTGGGCCCGCTACAATCTCGACAATCCCCTCCGGGGCTACTCGGCAGGAGAAGCCGTGGGGGCGGGTTGGTTTTTCCTCAATTTCGATGCGCCGAGCAACAATCCCCTCAATCCCAACGCCACCTACGGCGATAGCCAGGACTGTAGCCAAACCGGCGATACCTGGGAAGTATGCTTTAGTCTGACGGCCCGGGGCGTCTACGATTGTTCGAACGGCTCGGATGCTACGGTGAGCATCCACCTCTTTTCGGATGGGGAGACGGGGGCCCAGAGCAATCCCGCCTGCTTGGGCGACGTGGGCCTGACGCAAGCAGCGGAGGTCCTCTGCTGTGGGGCACCCGAGTTGTACCCTCTTTCCGACGTCTATCACTGCAACGGAGAGACCACCCAAATTCCCCTGTTTAGCACCGACCCCAACGCCACCTACCGCTGGGAAGTACAAGCCACCAACGTGGACGGCGCCGCGGCGGGTACCGGCACCCGAATCGAACAAACCCTGCGTAAGATCAATCCCCAGCAGCCCGCGAAGGTGATTTACACCGTGACGCCTTCCTCCAACGGCTGCGAGGGATTGCCCGAATCTTTTGAGGTCGACCTCTCTGACCTGCTCGCCAATGCGGGCAACGATTACTACGTTTGTGCCGGACGCTACGTCCTGCTCAACGGCTCGGTCGAGAGCGGTTTGCCGCCCTACACCTACCAGTGGGACTTTGGCCCCTCCTACGCCCGCCCCGTCGTCGGGCCCGAGGTGACCACCACCTACGTCCTCACCGTCACCGATGCCCTGGGCTGTACAGCCCGCGACGAGGTGACCGTATACGTCAACCAAACCGGCCCCATCAGCGGCAGTACGACGATCTGCGAAAACGATCCCGCGGGCAATACCTACGTCGTACCCGCCTTCCCCGGTGCCTTTAGCTACACCTGGACGGTTCCCGATGGCGTTTCCATCATCAGTGGTCAGGGCTCGCGTATCCTCCGCGTGGATTGGACGGGGACCGCGGGTGGCCAGATCTGTGTGAGGCCCAACGGTGCCTGCGCCAACATCTTGCCGACCTGTATCGACGTGACCGTCCTCGGCTCGCCCGACGTGGGTGCCCTGAGTGGGGCCACCATTGCCTGCAACGATCTGGTCTTTGACTACGAGGTACCCGGCGGTAGCCCCTTCTGGGATTATCAGTGGACGGTTACGAACGGGACCCTCCTCAACGGACAGGGCTCGCCCGCGGCTGCGATCCAGTGGGACGAAAACGAGACGCGGGGGGAGATCATCGTGGTGGTGGATGATGCTTGTGGAATGACGACTCAGACCTTGGACGTAGAATTGATTCCGGCGCCCGAGGATACTCAAATCCTGGGCAACGACCAAATCTGTCGGGGGGACGAAGCGATATACTTTACCGAAAATATTGGAAGTGGTGCGGACAGCTACACCTGGTTTGTTCCCAACGGCGCCCAGATCATCGCGGGGCAGGGAACGCAGTTTATTCGCGTCGACTGGGGCAGTGCCGAGGGGGGAGCGGTTTGTGTCGACATCAGCAATGCCTGTACGACGCTCGAACGTTGTCTGGACGTCAAGCTCTACGATCCGGTGACCCTGGAGATTGCCGGTCCGGCGGAGGCCTGTCAGGGCGGCAGCTCCAGTTACAGTTTGGAAAGCTCGGTTCCGCTCGACGCGGTCATCATCTGGTCGGTACCCACGGGGGCGACCCTGCTCAGTCCGCCGAATTTTGGTCGGGCCAATGTCCGTTGGGACGAGGCGATTACCGGGGAGGTGTGTTTGGAGGTGGCCACTTGTGAAGACACCAGCAGCGTCTGTCTGCCCATCGTAGTCAATGCCGCGCTGCGGTCGGATACCACCGTGGTCCTTTGCACGGGCGGTGTCTTTGTCTACGACGGCGTCAGCTACGACCAGACCGGAATCTACGAAATCGTGGCACCGCTTCCCAATGGTTGCAACAACATCCTAACCCTCGACCTGACCATTCTCAGCAACCCGAGTGTCAGTGCCGATGCGGGCCCCGACACCCAAGTTGGCTGTACGGTCGATGCGACGCTCGGCGGCAGTGGGACTTCTACGGGCCCCGACGTCAGCTACCGCTGGGCCGACGCCAATGGCGATCCCCTCGCTACCACGGCTAGCCTGACGGTAAGCGCGGCGGGCACCTACGTCCTGACCGTTTTTGATGCCCAGACCCAGTGTGAGGCTTCGGATACGGTGGTGGTGACGCTGGCCGCACCACCGGTGGTGGGCTCCTTGTTTGCGTCCGAGCTGAACTGCTTTAACGGCGGTCAGGTCCAGATTGACGCCAGTGCGGCGCCGAGCGGGGCGGGCATCAGCTACGCCTGGACGGGGCCGAATGGCTTTAGCTCGGATCAGCAAAACCCGGTGGTAAACGAAGCGGGGCAGTACTGTCTGATGGTGGCCGATGCCCAAACGGGTTGTGTTTCAGCGGCGGCCTGCGTGGACGTGGTCGAATTCTACGCCATCAGTGCCAGCGCGACGCCCGCCATTTGCGACGAGCAAAACGGTACGGCCAGTGTGGTGGTGGAAGGAATTGCCGCTCCCGAATACGCCTGGAGCAACGGAGCGACGGAAGCCACGATTACGCACCTCGATGCGGGGACCTATACCGTGACGGTGAGTAGCCCCAACGGGACTTGTACCGAGACGGCGACCGTGGAGGTGACGGCGGACCTGTCCTGCCGGGTGACGATCGGCGGTTACGTCTTGGATGACAGTGCGGATCAGGAATGCGACAACGACGCGTCGGTAAATCCGGTGGCGGGGGTAAACGTCAGGTTGTTGCCCCTGGACATCAGCACCCTGACCGATGCGAATGGCTATTACGAGTTTGAGGTCAATACGGGGGCCTACACCCTGGAGATCAACGCTCCCGCGCCTTACTACGTCGAGTGCCCGGCCAGTGGTGTCTTGCAGGTCGAAGCCCTCGATACGAGCGACGTACTGGTGAACAATAACTTCTACCTCAACATCCTCACCAATTTCGACCTACGGGTCAACGCCATTACCGGTACACCGGTACCGGGCGGCAATCAGTTTTACGAACTGTCCTACTGCAACGACTTTTTCCAAGAGGTCAGCGGGGAGGTCATTTTCCGCCACGATCCGGCCCTGATCTTTGACCCCGTTGCGGCCGGCGCCAGCAGCTACGATGCGGCCACCGCCACGGCCACCTGGACCTTCTCTGACCTTAGCTTTTTCGAATGCGAATACCTGCAATTTACGATGGCCGTCCCCGCCAGCTTGGCCCCGGGTACCGAAGTGATTTCCGAATTGCTGGCCCTGCCCACCACCGGCGACATCCAACCCGATAACAATTACTACGCCTGGGTCACCGTAGTCCCGGAATACGGGGCGCCCAATATCAACCCCTCCACCGAGGTGGAGTTGGCTCCCGTGACGGGCGGCATCGAACTGTATCCGAACCAACCCAATCCCTTTGTGGACCAAACTGACTTGTCTTTCTACCTGCCCGAAGCTACCGACGTCCGGCTGGGCGTCTACGACCTCAACGGGCGCTTGCTCTGGCAGCGGGCGGGACACTTGGACGAGGGCCGTCACCAGTGGACGCTGGGGGCGGAGGAGTTGCCGGCGGCGGGTTTGTACCTCTACCGCTTGGAGGCCGGTGGCCAGGTACGAACGGCGAAGCTGATGCGTTTGTAAATGATGCGCTAACAAGTATGCCAAGCCATTTCCCCAGCCGCTGATGACGGCTGGGGAAATTTTTTAGGTATCGGTATCGAATTGTTGCAAGGTGTTCGTATATTTAGTGCTGGAATTTTCCCAGTCAAAAAAATGAAGGTGCTATGAAAAAATCCATCCTGCTTTGCTGTTCCTTTTTGGTCTTCCTCGTCACGCTTGACGCCCAGTACGTCAGTACGTCACCCTCTGAGGAGGTGTGGGGGGAACACCGAGCAAGGCAAGTCCCCTTTCTCCAACTACAGGGCGGTCTGGTCTTCGATCAGTACGAAGATGCTGAAGACTTTTGGGGCTTCAACTATGTTAGTCTGGGCTTGGGCAAGTGGCAAGGTGATCGGCTGCGTGGTTTGGAGTTGGATTTCCTGCGCTTTGACCTAACGAGGCCGTCTACTCGTACTAATGATTTTCTGTCCTCCTCGGAGTGGTCGCGTAAGAAATGGGCCCTTGACCTGACGGCCTACCAGCTTTATCCGATATTTGCCAATCGCCAATGGTGGATTGGTGGGGGCCCCCAAGTGTCGCTTGGCTACGCCAGAACTGAATTGGAGCCGATAAGCATGGATTTCAATCCCCTTTCCCCCAGGGAAATTGAGGACTACCGACTCGGGATTGGTGGCCGGGGAAACCTCTTCTACCGGCTTTCTCAAAGGGTACGGGTACAAGTGGGCGTGAAAGTAATCTTGCTCGATTTGGGCTATCAATTGGAGGTGGTACCCAGTCCTATCTTAAATCAGTCGATCAGTACCGAAAGTTCTGTACGAGCTGACTTTTTGCGTTCTTCGTTTTATTTTCCGGTGGGCCTTACCTTCTTTCTGTAGGCGCGGGGTTCAAGCGACGCCCCCGTTGCTTCTCATCCGTCTCCCCTCACTTGCTCCAGGAGCCAGGGTTTTTCGGCTACCTCTTGGGTAGCTTCGATTTCCTGCCGCAGTTTAGCCAAGCCCGCGGTATCGTAGCGCTGGGTGTGCAGCAGTTTTTTGGTAAAGCGGATCAGGTTGAGGTTGAGGGTGCGGTGGTAGCCCAGTTCGGGGTGGCGGTAGATGTAGTTCTTAAAGCTGTCGAGGTGGGACTGGAGGGCGTCGTAGGCTTGTTCGGAGTAGTAGATGGTGAGGAGCATGCGCCGGGCGTTGACGTTGAGGAGGGGGTCGTCGAAGTCGGCTTGCTGGAGGAGTTTCATGGCCTTGTGGTAGTCGGGTTGGCGGTAGTAGAGGATGGCCAAATTGTAGTTGAAGGTGCTTTCGCGGTACTTCTTTTCGATCCGGTCCTGGTAGCGGAAGAGGAAGTCTTCCACCCACTGGTATTCCTTGAGTCCCAAGCCGGCCATGGCGATGTTTTTGTAGGTAAAGCGCGACATCACCCCATTGGTGATGAAGACGGCATTGGCCAATCCTTCCTTGTAAATTTCGAAGAGTGTGGTGAGAAACTGATCCTGTCCGGCGTTGATCTGGCGGATGCAATAATTGATGGCCAGGACGTAGATGTCGCGGATTTCCTGTTCGGCAAAGCGGTGCTGTTGGGTTTGGACCAATTGGCGGAGTTGCTGGAAGTAGGGGGTGGAATCCGTCTCGGTCAGGGCTTTGTAGGTGTGGTAGTAGATGGAGATAGCGGGGATGTGGGAATAGTCATTGGTCTGGGTGTGTTGCAGGACTTCGTCGAGGAGCAATTCGGGGCGAGCGTTTGGCGCGACGGTTTGTTGGCTGAGGGCCGCGCTGCTGAGTCGGAGACGGTTGGCGATAAAATAGTGTCCGAAGTGATCGGTCATTTCGGTAAAGACCTCGTCGGGATGCCGGCTGGCGATGCTGTTGACGCTGTATTGTTCCAGGGCGAGCTGGTAGTGAAAAAAGTGGTAATCGGCATTGCGCAGGGGTTGGTTGTCGACCAGTTTTTTGGCCACCTTCAATTCGCCTTCGAAGACCCGTTTGATGCCCCGTTTGCGCAGCGCCCGGCACAGGTGGGTCTGTTCGACCACCGGGTTGTCGCGCATTTCCTCGTAGGCCAGAAAGGCCTTTACCGTTTTGAACAAAAAGGAAAAGGTATAGCCCAACTGCTTCTCGTCGTAGTCCTGATCGGGAAAAAGGGCCGCAAAGATGACCCGCCGCTCCAGGGTTTTGGGGCGGGGGAAGGGATGCTGTTTGCGCAGGTAGTGAAACAGGTCGATGACGTCCTGTCGTTGGTTAAAATAGGGGGAGGCGACAAATTTTTCGAGATGGCGCAGGTCCCGTTTGTCCAAATATTGGAAGACCTCCACCAGACGACTTTGGTGCATAGCTTGGGTTTGTTTGGAAAAATAGATGAAAAAGATACTGATTTTTAAGGGTTTATGAAATATGGCTGCTATATTTTGATTGGTAAATTGGCTAATTTGTTGTTGTACTGACCGGATGAGGAAGCGATATTGAGGAAAATTGCGAAACTATAATGACTATGAGCTGGCGAGTGACCCAAATCGTCCCAAAAACCAACCCCGTCTGCGGCCAACGCCCCCTTGGGCTGCTGCTTGGGATATGGTTGCTGGGCGTTCTGCTCTTCGCCCTCCCCCGTACCGCCACTGCCCAGTGGTTTACCCTCCCCAATTTTACCGAATCCCGCGCCGTCCTACCCACTCCCGATGGTGGCTTTATCGCTGCCGGCCGCCGGGGCGTCCCCGCCATCGGAATGGTCGACGATGCCTACCTCACCAAGCTCGATCCCGACGGCCGTATCCAGTGGGAAGGCGCCTACGGAGGCAATGATGCTGAAAACATCGTCGCCCTCACCCTCACCACCACCGGCGATTACGCCTTTACGGGCTTTACCAATAGCTTCGACGTCAATGGTACCGACGCCGACGTCTTTGTCGGACTGGTTGATCCCGACAGCAACCTGCGCTGGCAACGTTCCCTCGGTGGCATCCGCTCCGACCGGGGCAACGGCATTGCCGCCACCCCCGACGGGGGGCTGATCGTAACGGGCTGCTGGGATTGTTTTGGGCCATCCGAGCTCTACTTACTCAAACTCGATGTCGGGGGCAACGTCGAATGGGCCTTTCACGATTACCTACCCGGTTACACCGCCGAAGGCTGTGCCGTACGCCCTACCGCCGATGGGGGTTACGCCGTCACCGGCTGGGTCAATCAGGGGGGCAGCCGGATGCTGTTCCTCCTCAAAACCGATGCGGCGGGTCAATTGCTTTGGCAAGAAGTCTTTGGGGGGCTGGGGGATGACCAGGGTCGCGCGATCGTGGAGGCTGCCAATGGGGATCTCCTGGTGGCGGGTTACAGCTGGAGCAACAATTTTACCGCCGAGGACGTCTACCTCTTGCGCACCGATGCCCTGGGCAGTTACCGTTGGCACCGCTATTTTGGGGAGGCCAGTACGGGTGACTTTGCCTTTGCCGTGGAGGAACTGCCCGATGGGGACATCGTGGTGGCGGGAAGTGCCTGGAGCTTTGGGGCGGTCAACGGGGATGTGTACCTGTTTAAGACGGATGCCCAGGGCAACGAGATTTGGTCGCGGACGTATGGATCGGATCAGGAGGAGACGGGGCGTTCGATTGCCACGACGGCGAGTGGGGACTTGCTGGTGGCGGGAATCGATCGGACTTTTGAGATGGGAATGATGGTGGGGAGCAGCGGTCTCGTACTGCGGGCGGATCCGCAGGGCCGGATCGATGCCAATTTGATTCGGGGGAATGTCTACCACGATTTGAACGCGGACTGCGTCCCCCAGGCGGGGGAGGAGGTCTTGGCAAACTGGATCGTCCGACTGGAGGGCAATGGGGAGGAAGTGTACGCTACGACCGATGTGCAGGGCGATTACGAATTTCGCGTCGATCCCGGTGATTATCAATTGACCTTACTGCCCCCGACCTACAATTGGGAAAGCTGTCTGGCACCGCTAGACATCCTGGTTACGGGGCCTACCGATACACTGGATTTTACCCTGCCGGCCCGCAGTATCATCGCGGGTTCTTACCTGGAGGTCGACGTATCTGCCGCGAGCCTGAGTACTTGTACCAGTCCCGTCTATTTTGTCAATTATTGCAATCGGGGCCCCCAAACGGCCAGTGACGCGGAGGTCCGCATTGATCTGGACTCCTATTTTACCTTCCTGAGCAGCAGCATCAGCGGCAGCACGCCCGACGGACGCCGTTATTTTTTCCCCATCGGTGACGTAGCTCCCGGTGATTGTGGCCGTTTTGAGGTGGTGGTCGATCTCGACTGTGGGGCCACGGAAGGCCTTACGCACTGTCTGGAAGCCCACATTCAACCCAACAGCATCGACCTGCCCCCCGATCCGACCTGGGATGCCGCCAGTCTCACCATCGAGGCGGACTGTCAACTGGATTCTACGATCTTTACCCTGCGGAACGTGGGAACGGGCGATATGGATGGACCCCAGTACTACATCGTCATCGAGGACGACTTGGTCCTCTTTACGGGGCCCATCGACTTGGAAGCGGGGGAGTTTGAGGTGTTTAAGTATCCCGCCCGTGGAAAAACCTACCGGATGGAGGTCGACCAATCGCCCGGTCATCCCGGTCGCAGTCGGCCCAGCGCCACCTGGGAAGCTTGTGGAATGGGAGACTATGGGGCCATCAGTTTGGGTTACGTGACCCAATTCCCCGAAGACGATGCCGACTTTTTTGTCTCGGTGGATTGTCAGGAAAACCGTCCCGATTTTGCCCCCTTTGAAAAACGGGCCTATCCCAAGGGCACGACGGATCAGCATTACATCGATGCCAACACCGATTTGGAATACCACCTGCGGTTTCAAAATACAACGAGCGATACCGTCACGACGGTCATCATCCGCGATACGCTCTCCCCCTTCCTCGATTGGGGGACCATCGCGGCGGGCGCCAGTAGCCATCCCTACCACTACGAATTGTACGGAGCGGGCATCCTCAAATTTACCTTTAGCCATCTGGCCCTGCCGCCCGCCGCCACCGATCCTACGGCGTCGGTGGGCTTCGTCAAGTTTCGGGTTCGTCAATTGGCGGATAATCCCGCGGGTACCCGAATCCGCAACCGCTCGACCCTTTATTTGGACTGGGAAGTTCCCCAGCCCAGCCCCGAGGTGTTTCACACCATTCGCCCCCGAACGGTATACGCCACGACGGCGGAGCAGATCTGTGCGGGGGATTCCTATCGGGGACAGGTTTACACCGAATCCACCCTGGTGTACGATACCCTCCGGAGGGCTGACTACGATTCCATTACGATCATTCAATTGACCGTCAACGCCCCTTTCCGTGGGGTGATTGACACCAGCATTTGTGCGGGGGAGCTCTTCGAAATTGGGGGGTTCCAGTACGGCGAAGCGGGGATTTACGAAGCCCTTTTTGTCGACCGCAATGGTTGCGACAGCCTCTACGAGGTACAGCTGGCGGTATTGGAGCAGCCCTCGGTGGTGATCCGGGATACGCTCTGTGCGGGCGATTCCCTGGTTTTCAATGGGAATGTGTACACCGTCAGCGGGGAGTACCTCACCCAATTTCCGGCCAGTAATGGCTGTGACAGCAGCGTTCACCTCGCGCTCCGAGTACTCGATTCGATCCTGACCCGGGTGGATACGGCTCTGTACATCGGGGCGGTCTACCAGGGGATACGGGTCAATGCGGATACCAGCTTTACCCAGGTATACGCCGCTACTAACGGTTGTGATAGCCTCGTGCTGGTGCACGTGCTTGCTTTGACGACGGGGCTGGCTGCTCCCGGAGCGGCGCTTTTGGAGTGGCGGGTGTTCCCCAATCCAGTCCGCGACGTACTCAACCTACGCTATTACCTCGGCGCTAGTAGCCCCCTGCGGGTCGAGGTGTTTACGCTCCGGGGCCACCACGAGGTCCTGTTCCAGTCCACTGGAGCATTGGGGCCGGGCTTTTACGAGCACCGTTTTGCTTTTGCCGACTATCCGCCGGGCACTTACCTGCTGCGGATCAGTACGAATGGGGGCCAACAAATACGAAAGGTTATTAAGTGGGACTAATTTATAGTTCTTAGAGCCGATCCTCTGGAGGGTCGGCTTTTTTTATGGAGAAGGGGAGTGGTTGGACCAACAAAAATGGGCCAAGCCCGTAAGTCGGGATGGCCCATTTTTGTTTAAGTGGGGGAGGGGTAGCACGCTGAGGGGCTACCAGGAAATATCGTCTTCGGTGACGTCTTCGGACTGTACCTCTTCGGTGACGTCTTCCGCGTCGTCGTTGCTAGTATTGTTAGTGGTATTGCTGTTGCTGTTGTTGTCGTAGTTATTGCCAGCGTTGCTATGAGCATTATAGTTGCCATCCGGCTGGGCTTGGCGCTGGGCTTCCCATTCTTCGTGGCGGCGGGTAAACTCATCGTAGTCGTAATCGGGCATCAATTCGGTTTTGACGTAATTGATGGCCTCTTCCATGCCCGAGCTTAAGCGGTTGAAATCCTCTTTGTACAAAAAGATTTTGTGGCGCTCGTAGCCGTCTTGGTTAAATTTTTTGGTGCTTTCGGTGATGGTCAGGTAATAATCATCACCTTTGGTACGCCGAACGTCAAAAAAGTAAGTTCTTCGTTTTCCCGCGCGAATCTTCTTGGAAAAAACACTCTCGAATCTCCTTTGGTTGCTCTCGTAATCCACTGGTTTATATTTAATTAAACAATGAGATGCCGTTTTGATCCTGTACAAAAGTAAGGAAATGTCATCTAAACTTATACAATACTAATAAAAATAGCAGAAAATCCAAGGCTTGCAAAACAATATTCTTGTATTTCCCGTGCGGAAAAACATTGTAATCCGGGCCCGGACGAGAAATGGCGCTACTCGGTGGTGATATCTTGTAGCTTTTGCTGTTCGAATAGTTCGTAATAAAAGCCTCGGTTGGCCAGTAGTTCTTCGTGGGTACCGGCCTCGCTGATGCGCCCATCGTCGAGCACGATAATTTGGTCGAATTGGAGGAGGCCGTAGATGCGGTGGGTGATGATGATGGCCGTTTTATCGGCCAGGGTGTTGTTGAGGTAACCTAGGATTTGCTGTTCGGTGGTGGTATCGACGGCGGAGAGGCAGTCGTCGAGGATGACCACATCGGGTTGTTTGATGAGGGCGCGGGCGATGGAGATGCGTTGCTTTTGTCCGCCCGAGAGGGTCACCCCGCGTTCGCCCACGGCGGTTTCGAAGCCTTCGGGCAGTTCGACAATGTCCTGGTGGACGGCGGCGTAGCGGGTGTAGGCCTCCACGTCGGCCCGGGAGGCCTCGGGATGGCCGAAAGCGACGTTCCCCGCCACGGTATCGGAGAAGAGGAAGACGTCCTGGGGCACGTAGCCGATGCGATTGCGCAGCTTGGCCAGGTCGTGTTGGCGAATATCGCGTCCGTCGATTTGAATACTGCCCTGATTGACGTCGTACATACGGACCAGCAGGTCGGCAATGGTGGATTTACCCGAGCCCGTTTTGCCGATGATGGCCATTTTCTGTCCCGCTTTGAGTTGGAAGGAGACCCGGTCGAGCGCACGGGTACCGCTATCGGGGTAGTCGAAGGTGACGGCATCAAAGGTAATGTCGCCGTGTAGGGGGCTGGCATCCTCGGTGGGGCTAAGGATTTCGGCAGGCGTTTGTAAAATGTCGTTGATCCGCTTTTGGGATGCGGCCGCTTGCTGGAAGATGGAGGCAATCCAGCCGATGGCGGTCACCGGCCAAGTCAGCATATTGATGTAGATGACAAACTCGGCGATATTCCCCGGGGTGATGTTGCCCTTCACCACTTGGAGCCCACCGATGTAGACGGTCAGTGTGGTGCTGATGCCGATCAGGAGCACCATGAGGGGGAAGAAGGCGGCGTTGACCTGGGCCAGTCGGAGAGACTTGTCCTTATAATCCTCGGCCTGTTGGCCAAAATAGCGACCCATGGGTTCTTCCTGTACGTAGGACTTGACCACCCGGATGCCCGAGTAAACCTCCTGGGAGATGCTATTGAGCTGGGCCAGTTGCTGTTGGATGATGGTACTGCGTTTGTTGATCAGGTTACTGACGTAATAGATCGAGAAGGAGAGGAAGGGCAGGGGCAGGAGGCTGTAAAGGGTCAGCTCGACGCTGACGTTGACCATGGACCAGATGACCATGACGAAGAGCGAGACCAGGTTGATGCCGTAGAGGGTGGCCGGGCCGAGGTACATCCGCACCTTGGAGACGTCCTCGGTGATGCGGGACATCAGGTCACCGGTGCTCTGTTGTTTGTAGAAGGCGAGGGAAAGCTTTTGGTAATGTTCGTAAATTTCTTTGCGCAGGTCGTATTCGATCAGTCGGGACATTACGATGATGGTCTGCCGCATAAAATACATGAAGACGCCCATGATGAGGGCGAGGAGGAGAACGAGCAGGCCAAAGAAGAGGAGGGTGGTAC